>Ga0315295_10000240_pt1 | contig 46611 bp, 51 predicted proteins | sample YL17G14_0_MG_FD_204453 | JGI IMG/M metagenome (GOLD analysis project Ga0315295, IMG submission 204453) | Sediment microbial communities from Yellowstone Lake, YNP, Wyoming, USA - YL17G14_0 | ecosystem: Environmental > Aquatic > Freshwater > Lake > Sediment | place: USA: Wyoming | collected... | reverse complement strand
GCCGCCAGGCCGGCCCGAGCCGCCCAGGATCATGTCCATGCGATCCGATTCCATTTGCTGCGCCTTCTTGGCTTCCCCTTGCTGGCTGAAGAAGTTGAGCAGGGCCATCCCGATTGCCCGGCCGCCCCCTCTATTCTGAGGAACCTGATAGGATGTGCTTGGAGCGTATGGCATAAGATGGGTGTCGTTACAGCGATTTCGAGTGCAAATGCGGGTACTGGGGTGCCCGGCGCCGATAATAATCTTGTTGCATGGACCGGATTCCTTTGGCCGCTTTCGGATCGGCGTAAATCCGCTGGTGCATGGCCGCCAGGCCGGGCGCGTCTTCCAGATGCGGCCCGATCAAGTCAATGTAAGTGGCGCATTGCAGATGCTCGAACCGGTCGCATATCTCGTTGGAGAATCGACTGCCGCCAATGGCGTGATAGAGTCCGGCGGCGGTGTCGTAGAACAAGATGCCATCCGGGGTGGGCACGTACGTTTGATGCACCAGCACTCGCGCCACTTCGACCGCCGGAGCGCACGGATATTGCGAATAGTAGGCGCGCACGGCGTCGCGCACGGCGACGGGATCGACCCGTAGCAGCGCGGTATGCAGTCGATCGACGTGAATTGTGCGGGTGTACTCCTCGATGAACGTGGGCTGATATTCTCCAGCCAGGCGCGGAAGATTCAAACCCTCCATGCTGGCAAAGAACACCATGTCCGTGTCGCAAATCCAGAACGGTTCGTGCGCCACCTCGATGAACCGCGCCAGCCAACGATCCTGTTGTGTCAGAGCCATCCCGGTTTCAAGCCGGGCATTCGCCTGACGACAACACTCGGCCAAGACCCGATTCGATTCAGGGTTGCCACCGTTGCATTGCACCGTCACGGCGGCGGTCGGAAACCCGGTTCGCAGCGTTTTGAATACCAAGGTGGCCGCCGGGATCAATTCCGGCTTGCGCACGGTGGCCAGGATGTAAACGCGCTCTTTCACAAGAGACTGCAGATGAGTTTGCCGAACATTTCGGCATCGTTGCGGTTTAGATACACCTGGCCGGTGTCCCGCACCGCCCGGATGCACGCCTTGGCGTGTGCCCGACTGCACCGATCGTCTTCGGGTTGTCGTTGCAAGGGCACCCCGCACGTTCGGCACAAGATTTTGGCTCCCGGCAATGGTTCGCCGCCCGATTCGGGCTCGGACCACATCAGAATGGTTTCGAGATGGTTCGCCTCGCGGGGCCCGGCAACAAATTCTTTGATGGCGCCGCGGTGCAGCAGTTCAACCAGACTCAAGATACTGGCCAAGGCATCTACATAAATTTGACTGGCCTTCAGGATCATATCGGTTTGCCGTGGGCATCGTGATGTTTCCAGTGACACACACTGCGCATTTCAGGTGACATCCGGCGCAGATGCTCGTAGCCGCCGCAGATATAGGCCACGGCCAGAGCCACCTCGGAGCCGACGTGCCGCCAGTGATCGGCCCAATCCCGTTTCCAGTGTGTGTCGGATCTCTCGAACGCGACGACATCGGCATAGGCACTGGTGACCAGCACAATGACCAGTTGTAACCGGGTCGCATGACGGATAAAGAACGGGTGGGTGTACAGTTCCGAGGCTCCCGCGAAAATCCTCAAGAGATGCTCGACCCGATCCGGCGGGGAGACTTCGCCATCCACCTGATCGTCGATCGCGTGGATGAACGATCGCCATTGGTCCAGCCACTCGGCGGCCTCACGGTCAGCACCACACCAATCCAATAACTCTTTGCTCTGCATCGTCAGTAATCGTCGGGTCCGGGCACCATGCTCATGCCGAAGTTGGACATGGCGGCCGCTGAAGACGCTTCGGCATTGAAATTCGTATTCTCCACGTCCTGGGCCTCTTTGTTCCATGGGTTGATCAACCCTGGTCCGACCGGTTTTGCCATCCCAGATCCCATCACGGCGTTGCGCGTGTTCAGAGCCGGTTGGGTCCGGTACATGTTCTCGGCCTCCATGGCCTGTTGCGCGAATTGCCGGCGTTGTCCAGCCCGTTCGTTGGCGGCCAGTCCGAGGTTGGCGTAGGCGGCGTAAGCATCGCGCGGTTGCGGGCCGAAACTGGCCAAGGCTGGGTTGGCCATGCTCGCCTGAGTCAACTCGCGCACCTCGCCTGGGGCAAGGCGATAAGGATCCGCTAGTTCGCTCTGGGCCTGGTTGCTGAGCATGTTGAGGAGTCCATATTGGTTTGGACTCCACTGTTCCATGTTCGCCAAAGTGTCCCGGCCCGCCCGGTTGCCCAATTTCATGGCGCCTGGACCGCCATACCCGAAGAGTTGAGCCTGCGTTTCCCGGTTCCCGATGTTGGCCCAATTAGGACGCCATTGCGATTCCAGCGCTGCCCATGGACCTTGCAATGCCCCTTGTGCCGCCAGCCCCTCGTAACCTTCCCCGAGGTATTCCCGCTCGTACGGTTTATTTGAAAGCAATGCCATAGTGTTATCTTATGGATTAGGACATTAGATCGTGTAACCGGTGATTTCCATCTGGTAGCTGCCAGTGCCGCCAGCCACGCCTTTCCATTGCAGGTTCCGCAGGTTTGGCGCTATCGCCAACATAGGCACCTCGAAGTTTGACCCGGCACGGGTTGCTGGACTGCCGAGGGCCAAGCCCGAATCCGCCATCTGGATATTGTTCTCGCCTACCGTGATACTATTATTGCACGCAGCGCCGCCCGTATCGCAAGCACTGATGCGAACCGAACAGGGTTGGTTGTTCGTCACCCCAATGTAACCACGGACGGATCGTGCGATGGTCGGCACGGCATCTTGGAAGTTAGCCAGGCCGTTGGCGGTGGCATCCAAAACCGTGTAAGTGGTTGGAGCGGTTTGGGCCAAACTCCACACATCTTCGCTCACCTGCCAAACATCCCTATCCCGCTGGTAAAATGGTCGCCAAGAAGTGCCGGTGCAAAAGTAGGCGCCCACCAGAGCCTTAAACGTGTAGCCGGCGGGTAATGTGGGGGCCGTCTCGCTGAGACTCACCAATCCCGCGTGCACCGTTCCAGTGCTGATGACCCACAGAAACCACCAACCAGTGGTGAACGAACCGGCGTCCCGGCCATTCGCCCCGGTGTTGCCAGCATCGACGCTGACGGCCACGTTGTTGGCCTGGCAACGCGCGCCATTCGCATCGGTTAAAACCACGAGTCCGACGCTCAGGTTGAAATCGTCGTAGGTCGGGTCGCTGCAATAGGCGCGAAGGTTCACCACCAGATTTGGAGGCAACATCATGTCGCTGCGCGTGACACTAACGATCTTAAATTGCGTGCCGTCGTAGATTACGATAACGATGGTTCCCGCCGCCAATTCAGCCTTCCCGAGTTCGGTTCCGTCTAGCTTGTATAAGTTTTTGGCCCCACCAAAACCCGCGTTTAGATCCACGGCCCCGCTTAGTCCGTCGGCCGCGACATTGGCCGCATCGGTCTTGAATGTGATGAGAAGACCGGAGGCGAGGGACGCCGGCCCCAGATCGGTCCCCCAGGTGAGCGTGTAAACGCCCGCCGCCAGCGTGCAGGTGGCCGCGTAGAAGTGCGGGCCGGCCTTCGTCTTGGCCGATGTTACCGCGCCGGCTTCAAGATTCGCCGTGGCAAGGGTGCCATCTACCGAGAAACCGCTTTTAGCCAGGCGATTGAGTTTGGAGACGGTCAATCGCTCGGCGTTGCCTAGTTGAATGTCGGGTGTGGGGGTGACGGTGAGAGCCATATCAATTCCTTGCAGTTCGACCTTCCACGGGCGCCGACCCCAGTTCCACGGCCAAAATACGCACCCGACCCACGGTGTTCTCGATGACCAGTTGACCGGTGCGCCAACGGTCGGGGCCGGCCATTAATGCGCGCAATTGCACTTCCTGATGCAGGTCCAGCCGAATCCCGGCGTCGCCTAGTTCGAGTTCGCTAACGCCATCCGGGCCGAATTGCACGCTGTAATCTTCCCGGCTCGGATCCATGAAATCTCCGGCGGAGTTGATTCCGTCGAACGCGGGGCGATTGGCCGGCTTCAACCAACGGGTGCGATCCGGCGCGTAGCTGGTGACCTGATGCACGTCCTCGACCCGACCGGTCTCGAATTCGATCGTGAGGTTGCTCGCCCAAGTCTGCACGTCGATGGATACCAACAGACCGGTCTGGATTTGTCCTTGCGCATGGTAGGCTCGCGTTCGGATGTAGGTCGTAATCTCGTGTGTGCCGCGTTCCTTGAACACCGCCGCCGTCGAGGTATTGATGATCGGAGGCGGAATCATACCTTGTAGAACCTCACGCCATCGGTCAATGGATAGACCACCGTGCCGGGTGCCGTCCAAAAGCCGGGCGCACCCGCAACGCAAAAGCCACCCGCGCCCACGCCGTCCAAGTACAAATTCCGGGCCGCCAATGATGTCTGCTCGGGATGTGTGACGAGCGGCAATATCCATTTCGTGGCGGTATTGACCGGCGGACTACCGGCATTGTCCACGGTGACCACCGTGCCACCGTTCACCCGGATTTGGCCGCCCTTGGTGAACGGAGCCACCACTACCAAGTCGGTGTAAGGCACCGGCGCGGCATCCTCGTAATCCTGTTCGAGTTGCGCAATCCACCCGGCGCTGGTGATGGCTAGCAGTTCATCCCGATTGAGCACCGGCAGAGTAATGAGCCGCCGGAAAGACAGTCCGGGATAGTCATCGTAGCCCGACCATGCCCCGTTCTGGAAATCGTAGACCAGCACGGCGTTGTTCACCCCGCGCGCCTGGATCTCGCGGAGCGATAGACTGAAGGTGTCAATGTAGGTTATCGCTAAACTCGCGCCTTGCGCCGTGAAATCGCTCGGTTTCACGATCGTTTCGGTGCCGTTGACAGCCTCGACGATGGACGAGGCTGGCACGTAGCGATAGGCATGACCCGCCTGTAGGGGAAGCGCGGAATCGGCGCCGCCGAGCTGGTCCCAGGCCGCCGGCGCAATCTCCGGGCCAAGCAACTCCGCTGCGTCCAGCGGCACAACCAAGTAAAAGCGACGGTTCCAATAGACACCCGTACAGATACCGGCATGGTGGGAATTGATGCGGTCAAATACGGGTTTCATCGGTTCCCCCACGACAACCGGTACAGCTTCCCCAGCCTCGTTCTTCGCCATCTTGAGTTGGACGCTGCCGAACTCGCCCAACTCGGTGTGGACCAGACTGCGCAGGCCGTCCTGGCTTAAAAACCATATTTCATTGCCCACATCCACCACACTTTCCGGCGCTAGACACCCGAATGCCTGCGTGAGCGTGTCGCCCTGAACGCTGGCCAGGTTGCCATAAACACCGTACAGGACGTGAACACTGTGCGACTTGAAGATGACGAGCGTGCTGCGGCCTACTTTGGCAAGGGTCACGATCCGATCCGCGCTGCCGGGGTTGATGTAGAACTCCTGCGTGATCGCCTGGTAACTGGTCGGGTCGTTGAAATCCGAATAGGCAATCGTATCGTCGTCCTTCGGAATCCAGAGTCGCCCCTGGAAATACAGACTACGTTCCGCTCGCGGCATGGCCTGGGTGCCTGTCAGCGGATCGGGCACCGGCAGAAAATCCCAACTGCCGGTGATGCTCTGCAGCCAAAGCGGATCGGCGGCAAATCCGCGGTGACAGATCAAGCGGCTGCCCGCCTGAGTAAAAGTCACGGTCTCCCCGAGAATCAGGCCGTCGGGCAACGTCATGGCCACCGGCGCATTGTAGGGATGCACCGAGTAAATGGTGCCTTGCGCGGCGATGATCAAATAATCTAGTTTCGTGTTGGGATCGTTAAACACGCCGATGCCCTGGATGCTCGACCAAGGATCGGGATCGTAGGTCAGTCCCGGCGTGAATTTCTGTGCCCAGGTCGGGAAGATGCACCCCAGCCGGGTCTCGACGATTCCCTGGTTGAAACGGCAATTGCGGGCTTCAGCCACGTAACCGGGCGGCAACAACCGCGGATCCAGCCGCATGTTCACCCCGACGAACCCGCGATCTATGCCCACCGGTGTCATGATCAGAGTTTATGGACTTTTCCCAACCGCTTAGGCAACGCCTTGGCCGCTCCCGCCGCGACCAGACTCCGCGTTCGTGCCGTTTCGGATTTGGCCAAACCTCGCGCAAATCCATCACGAATGGCTCCGGCGATCTGTTGGACGGCTTGTTTGCTCGTGATTTGGTAGTTGACCCCCGCAGCCAGGTTCCAGACCAGCAAGGCGCCCTGGATATACAACTCCCCGTTGTCGCCCCAGCCAGCCTGACCGAGGCCGACATTCGCCAGGATGGCGGTCAAGGTCGCCGCGTCGAGCGGCACGCCGTTGGTTTTGCCCGTTTCCAGCCATGCGGTCAGGCCGGCTGTCGCGCTCTCGAACTGCGGTCGTTTCTCGGGATACTGGACCACGGCCCACTCGGCCGCCAAACCGCTCAAGTTCGATGCGGCGGTGAGCATGGCGGATCCGAATGGAGTCGCGCAGCCGAACAGCAGCACGGGCACGAGGAGAGAGATGAGTTTACGTTTCATGGTGTTTTGTTGGTCGGTGTCTGTTGGACCGACCCAGACTGGCCGACTTCCGGCTGGGCGGTTCCTTTCCCATTCTGTTTTGCGACCAGCCACCTTGAAAGAGACTGATCGAGGAAACTCAAAATTTGCGTGAACATGGCCGCGCCGATGCCGATAGCCAGTTTGAACCAGTCGAATCGTTGCCAGGTCGCCACATCGTCCGCCGTATAATCGGCCACCCCGATCTGTGTGCAGATGAAGAACATCGCAACCATGTAGATGGACAACTTCAGATAGGGATTCATGGCTTATCCTTCATGTGTTCCTGCAACAGGACTTCGATTTTGGTGAGTCGAAACAGAAGTTGTTCGCGGATCACCGCGGCTTCCCGGTCGGTCAACTCCTGTCTGGATTCGATCTTGGTCACTCGTTCCGGGAGACCCGCGAAGCTGCGCAGATTCCACAATTGCGTGAGAATTACGGCGACACAGGTCATCCACAAGGCAATCAATTGTGTTCCGTTCCTGACCTGTATGCGTTCAACCATAATTACTTTCCCCGGATCGTCCCCGTGCGCAGTCCACTAATGACACGTAGATGGCGCGGCGCCGAGATGCCAGCGCCTTCATAGGCGCCCAAGTCCGGGGTTGCGTCCCGCGCCACTCCCAGGATGTCCGTGGGCACCAACACGCGGATGTCCGCCCCCCGGTTGATGGCCCAAGCGGTGTTTGTGAGCGCGTAGTTGTGGGTGTTGGTATAGACGAAGAACGCATTGCTCGAAACGGTGTTGGCTGTCGCGCTGGGACCGATATTGTTCGTGACATAGGCGGTCACCGAACCTTCGATCAAAACAGCGGATGCCGTCGGAGTGACAATCGTGTTGTGGTATATGTGGCGTTTATATCCGGTGTCGGCTGTGCCGGTTAGGATTCCATATTCCCCAGACGCGATTCCGTAAACGACGTTGTTGTAGACCGAGCAGCCTGTTCCGGCCAGAATGCCTCCGTTTCCAGCGCCTGGGTAGAACACAATGTTGTTTCGGACAATATGCGCCGGATTAAAGGCCAGATTGGACAGATTATCCACTTCGATCGAGCGGGCCTTGGTCGCCGACTGGGTGTTGTTAGTTCCGATGCGGTTGTATTCCACGATGCAACTATATGTTCCCTCCTTCAACTCAACTCCCTCGCTATAGGTGTTATGGATATAGTTGGATCGGATGACGATGTTGTGCGTGTGATCCTCCCCGCTGCTGGCGGCGGTCCCCACATAAACGCCTTCCCCGTTGAATCCGGCCAGTCCAGTCACCACGATTTCGGAATCCACGATCAGGCAGTCCACGCTTTCCTCCTTGAAGTGGATTGCCTCGGCGTCCATGTAACGCACGAGAAGATTTGAGCAGACGATGTTGGAACAGGATTCCATCACCACAACCCCGTTTTGCAGATTGGAGAGGATGATGTCCGAAAACCACATATTGCTGCATGCGACGATGCCTATCGAGCCCGAGCCCGAGCCATAAAACATCGTCGTCTCTCCCGGATAACCCATTATTTTCGTGTATCCCGAGGCCGCGCGATTGAAATTAACCATGTCTGGATTGTCGGCACTTATGTCATAGGCTCCGCCGCGAAAATAGAGGGTGCTTCCGAGGTTGGTCTTCATCCGGTCCACGGCGTATTGTGGATCCCGCCAAGGCGCGCCGATTGTGCCATGATTGCCGTCGTTGCCGGTCAGCGAACAGAAGTAAGTAGAGATGCCCGCTATGGTGGTAAACGTGAAATCGGCACTGTTCGTTCCATTGCCGCTGGCATCCATGCTCCAGACCTTGAAATGGTACAGAGTGGACGCGGAAAGGTTTATCGCCGTCAAGGAATGTGACGATTGCATTGACGCATTCGTAGCGGTGCTGCCATAGCTGGACGTAGGCCCCCATGCGATACCGCTGCTTGACGCTTCGTCCGTCGTCCACGTAATTACGCAAGTCGAACTCGCGGCATTGCTGGCTATATCGGAAATCACGGGCGGATTGGTGTCGGGGTTTGAACCTTCACCCCGCATGGGATGAGGGTAGGCCAGTGGAGTATAATTGGGTTTCTGGGTGTTGTCGTAAAACTCGCGGTTGACTTTCAGGTAATCGGCGATGTACGCGCTGCCGTTCCAATCCGTCAGGTAGGTCGTCGGGGATGTGTCACCCTTTTCGTTGTTGCCCCATTGATAGACCGGCTCCCTCTGCTGATATTCATTGGTGGTGCACCCCGAGGCGCAAGTGGGATCGTTTCCCGGAGTGTTGGGAAACGAGCCGAACCCATGCTGTCCGCGTAGAGGGTAGCCTATTGGGAAACCCTGGCCGGGATAGCTTAGGTAATAGTTTCCGTCGGTGGAGCGTCCCGGATCTCCCCCATAATCGGGATTTGCCCGGTAAAGAGCCAGTTCAAGAATCCCGCCGTAGCTTGACCCAACCGCCGTGCTGTTGCTCCAACATACTCCGGTGCCTCCGCGGAATTTGATGGCGGATCCGGTCCAGACGGACCCGTAAAACTTGTTCATGTAGAACTCCCATAAACGGGGCGAGCGCGAGCTGGAATCCTCCCCGTGCGAACCGGCGTTGGTATTGGTGACGCAGTTGTATCGGAAGGCGACTTTGGTTCCGGGATACATGTCTATCGAGCTGTCCGCGGCATAGTCGTACCCGAATCCGCAATCCTCAACCACCAGGCAATTCGTTGTTCCGTAGGGTTGTGGATAATTCCAGTTGGTGATGCTCAAAGTCCCGCCGGTATCCGGCGAGATGCCCTGACTGTTTTGCCCGTGGTTCACGAAGACGCAGTTGTCGATCAATCCATACGTGTCCGCGATGAAGATATACCGGTACCCGTTGTTGTTTACGGTCCCCAAAAATTTACAATGATGAATCCTGAAATTGACTTCGTTAAGGCCCGCGCAATAAACCGTTCCCTGGGACTCAGGAAATGAAATCGGGCGAAATTCCACGTCATGCAGGCTGGCGAACGTCGTGGCGGTGCTGGCCAGGTAAAACAGGCTCTCTCCCGTAACGTCGCAGGTGATGATGGTCACGCCAACGCCCCCGCCGCCCACGTCGATATTCTTGCCGTTGCAATCGACCGATGTGGTCCAGGTCGCGCTCCCGTTGGTGATGCGGACGCTATCGCCATTGACCGCGAGATCAATCGCGGCCTGAACATCGGCGCGGGAACAGGTGGCCGACCAATGCGTGTCGGCCCGAACTTGTCCGACGGCAAGACAGGCGAGGGCGATCCGTATAATCTTCATGGCCGTTTGACCCCCACGCCGATTAGCGACGGACGGAAGGCGGTTGCATTGGTCCAGACCATAACGGTGGATGTTGCGACGCCCGGTTTCATGCTCATTTGCAGCGCGCTTAAGTTGGCTCCGGCATTGGTCCAGCACTGCGCCGTGGCGCCCATGGCGGTGAAATAACATACGTCGGCGGGAGAGCCAACGGCCTGCCCGAATACGTCGATGGCGGTCTGGGTCGTATCGGTGCCGGCCACGGTGACAGCCAGACTGTTGGCGGCCGAGTCGAGCGCGTTAATGGATGCCGTGCCAAAGGGGGTTGTCTGGTGGGCATTCGTGATATAGAGCACGCCCATGCACGCCTCATCGACACTGCCACTAAACGTGACTACGCAGTTGTTAGCGCCCGTTGCGGGAGCGATGCGGTAGTACATGGCGCATTTCCCACCGGTATCGTAGTAATTCGTCTGGCTATAGAGCGTGAGCGCATCTCCAGCGTATGTGACCGAGGAGATCGTTGCCGCGCTCAGATAGACATTGATTCCCACCACGATCACGCGATTCACCCCACCCCCGGTGATGGATTTCGTGAGAGAGGACACCGAGGCGCCCGAGTGCGAATCCGCAATCAGGACTGATGGCGAACCACCACCAGCGGCCGCTTGTGCCGCTTGTTGCGTCAACGTCCCGGCGTTGACCGTGCCGACGTTCATGGTCTGCGCCGAAAGAAACGGCGGAAACAGCAGGATGAGAAATAGACTCTTCATGGGCAGGCCCTTTGGATTTCGACGGCTATGCCACCCCAGGCTTGCGCGCCGTCTGTGATGCTCGGTGTGTTGTCCGTCGTTTCCCCCGCATATATATTGCACTGGCCGGTGGCCGTCGTATTGAATCCGTTTTGAATATCCTGTGTCCAGCCGCTGTCGATGCTGGTCGCTCCGTATCCGTTCACGTTGTTGATGAACGCGCAATAGACCGCGTTGGTCGAACCGTTCAACGCGGCCAGAGTAACGCTCGGATTGGCGGTGTTATTGGTGATCATCGCGCTTTGCACAATGGCACCGCTGCCCCATGTTCCGGTCGTGAGCGTGTTGGTCAGGTAGACCCCGCGCATATTGCAGCCCCATTGAGTTTGTGAGGCGAAACTGGCCACCACGGCGGTCGCCGTCGGGGTGTTGTTCGTCATACTCCGAAACAAGCTGATCCGATACAAGCCCCAGTTGGTCGTCGCGACCATCACCCAGGTCGTACCGTGCCCCGTGAGCGTCGGGATGTTCGGTGCGGTCCCCTCGCCATGCGCAACGCTGACGAGCATAAGACTGTTGGCTGTCGGGGTGTTGCTGGTCGCAATCGTGTAAGTCGTGGCGCCCGTGGTCGTGTTCGTCTGGCCAATGCCGGTGATTCCCACGGAACAGACGGCGGCGGGCGCATCGGCATACAACGCGGAGATGAAGGCAGGATTGATTAGCCCAGCGGGTTGCCCGGACACCATGCCGGAGAAGAAAAGCACGGGGATAAATCGCATCATGGCACCGTGACGTTGTTCGTGGCGTAACTGGCGAAAACATTTGTGCTGCGGTCACAAAACATGGAGACCATGACCGCGCGGTTGCTGCGCACATTGAAATCGTAGTTGCCGTTGGTGGGTGCCGGACCCAACCACGAGATTTTGCCGCCGGTCCACAGGAAGGACACGGTAAAGAACTCATTGCTGGGATTCGCGGAGCGGTTCCCGTAGATGACGCTGTACTGGTTTACTCCCGCCACCAGGTTGGTCAGTTGGAAGACCATGTTCGTCTTCAACCCGGTATCGTTCGTCATCTGCTTCCAGGATCCTAGGGTGAAGTCCCATTGGTTCGTGACCGGGCCGGGAACGGCTTGGTTCGTCGAGCCGCTGTAAATCGAGCCGATGAACCGCTGTGTGTTTGTCACCACCTGATAACCGACGTTGTTCGTTGCGGCATTGACCTCGTTGGTGACATTAATGACGGGCGTGTTTACAACGGAGATCGAGAGATTGGTTCTGACTACCAGATTGTCCATCGTCACTAATCCGTTGGTCGTCATCGTCAGCAGCGACGGCCTGTTAGTAGTCCCGATCTGGATTACGTTCGCAACCGAATTGTCGGAGGCCGCGTGCAAAGATGCCTGTGCGTTATTGGTGCCGATTCCGATGCGGCCCGATCGTATATTGACGAATCCGGCATCGCCTCCGCCTGTGTTGGTATTCCACCATCCATTGGCGTCGGTTGTGGTGTAATTCGTTCCCGCAACGGTTCCCCAGGAATTCAAGTTAGTGGCATGGGCGCTTCCTGAGACAATCAGATTACTGACCCGCAGAACCAGGTTGGACCCAATGACGACTTCAGGGTATCCGTTGCTGTTCCGCCACTCGAAAAGGTTGGTACCTAGGCCGGGCGTTTTGAAGACGATGAGACCGGGTCCAATATTGTTCGACGGATAGAACCAACCGTTCGTGAGTTGGGCGGCGCTCTTGATGGACAGCAGTGGGGCGGGCGCGAATTGGTTCGCGTTCGTGGTCAGTCCCCCTCCGCCCCCAGTCGGCATCCCCACCCAAGCGAGGTTGCCTCCCGCCCCGTTGGTGGACATCAGAATTGTCCCCACCGCGCCCGTGGCGAGACAGGTGAAATTGGTGTTCGTGGTGGAGAAGTAAGTTACTCCAGGAGTGGCGCTGGAAAGGGCCAGAGTGGTTGCCTCAAGCGTTGTTACGCTGTTGGTGCCAACGACGGTCAGGTTGGTCCACACCACAAGATTCGGAAGCCAGATTGTCCCCGCCGCATTGCTCATGGTGCTGTTCGTGAGCCCGGCAAAAGCGCCTCCCAAATTGAATTGGAGCATGTAGTTTCCGCCGCCGGGAGTGCCCGATCCTCCGCCACCGACAGCCACCCAACTGAGAGTGCCGCTACCGTTGTTTGTCAGAACTCCCGCTCCGTCCGCCAACGCCGATAGTGTGGTCAACGTAGCGTCGGTCGGTTGCTTTCCGTTGAACGTGTTCCAGTCCGTGCTTGATAGTAACCCTCGCAGTGTGGTTGTCGCGTTCGTCTCCAGGAACTTCGTCACGGAATTGGTAATGTCTTCCTTGGTCGCGCCCCCTCCCGCGCCGATGCGGGAGTTCACCCAGTTTGTCCCAGCCAAATGCCGGTAGAACGTGCTTCCCGGCGCGTTGCCGTCCAGTAACACCGTCAGGTTGTCCGTCGGCGCGTTTGTGGGCAACTGACAAGCGATGGCGGTGAGCAACACGTTGCTATAGGTCACCCCTGACATGTAGATATTCGTCTGATAACAATTGGTCACGTTGTAAAACGTATTGTGACCCAGGCGCATATTGTTCAGGTTCGTTCCCAGATTGACAGCGAAAGCCGCGTTCTTTGGGTCTCCCACAACGTTCAATCGGCCATCGAAGACGTTATCCTTAACCTCGACGTTCTCGTAGTATGGACACAGTTTGAAACCTAGCGCGTATTGGCTGTTCCACATCGTGTCCCAACCACTGAACACGTTTCCGATGATCCGCGCATCGTATGGTACTCCGCTCCAGAGAATGCCGTAGTGGCCGGCGTTGACAAACTCGTTGTTGAGGATTTCCGTATGTACGTTGGTGACGGCCCAGGACGGAGTGGCATCTATGTTTTGCTCGAAGGTCAGAACGCAATTCCGTTGGTTCTCGCAATGGTTGAACGCAAACACGAGGTTTGTTGCAATTCGCCTGCCGCTGTCGGTGACGTGCGAAAAGGCCCGATAACCCCCCATCAACCGGTTGAATTCGATCCGCGTGTTGTCCACGGGCGCCGGAAATATCAGCAACGGAAACTGCGCCGGTATCATGTAGGGCGAGACGAACGCGGTGAAATTGTTCGTGCTTCGTGTGATCTCGTTTTCAAAGAAGGACGCGCCCGAGAATGTCAGACCGGGCATCCAGATGCCGTAGTAATTGGGTTCCTCGATCACGTTCCTCTCGGCGCTCGCTATCGGGGCCGGGTCGGCTGTCGCCCCGAGGAATCGGACGCCGTTCAGGCATCGGCGCATGAAGTTGTCGCGAATCTTCCAGCCTCCGTCCGCCCAGATGGCGCCGCCGCCGCGGTCCGGGAAACTCGTGGTGCTCATGCCGCAATTCTCGAACAGGCACTTCTCCACAAGGATGCCGTTGGTCGAACTCCACGCCGCCCCCCAGGTGGCCAGAATGCCCCAACCCCAGAGGTCGATGAAGCGACAATCCCGAATGGTGACGTTGGTGACGTGACACAGGTTGATTGCGCCGAACGGCACCCCGGCTGTCTGGCAGGCATTCGAAATAGTCACATAGTTCGCGTCGTTTTTCACGCTTCGGAAAGTCAATCCTTCAATCGTGACGTTCTGGGCCGAACGCAGGTTTATCAAAGTCGCGCCGGTTGGATAATACAGTTCCGGGTATCCGATGCCTTTGATGGTGATCGTGTCGGCGGGATACAGGGTATGCGTGCCCGCCTCCGATCCGGCGGGAGTAAAGATGGTGGAATGGTTGTTGTAATACTTGCCAGGAGCGATTAAGACCGTCTCACCATAACTTACGGACGCCAAGGCATTCGACAGGGAGTACGGTTTGTCCAATCGGCCTTTGACTCCATTCCCTGTCGCGTTGGTTGTGACGTAGAGAATGCTTCCGTTCGTGACCACGGCAAACCCAGCCGCCGTCAGGTTGCTTAGCGTCATACTGTCGCCGGAATATTGGTCGCCGCCGCTTCCTACTCCGGGCCACACGGTCTTGCGGTCCCCGCCCAGGGTGATGCCGCCGGAAACGACAACCTCGACGGGCGCGTTGGTCAGGGACGCTCCGCCGAACCCGCGATAATCAACCAGCGTGCCCGCTGGAAAATTGTGTTCCGCGGTTCCGAACGGGAGGTTGTTATCTATCATGCGGATCTTGGATCCGTATGCCTCGATTCCTCCAAAGGTTTCAAATTTGAATGCGTAGGCGTTTGCGGGCGAGTTCAGACTGCTGTTCATGGCAAAGGTGTCGTTAGTCAGTCCCGCGAAATTGGCATAGATGGTTGAATCCCAGGCGGCGGCCGGCACCGGTGATTGCCGAAACTTGTTACCCACGAAATCGGAATTGATGACCACCGTGAATCCAGAGGAAGCTCCGAACACGAAACCGCCGCGTGTCTGCGCCAGAAACACGTTGTCGTAGACCAGCGCGCTATCGGTCCAACCCTCGAAATGGAGTCCATCCAGACCGCGATTGACTGTATTTCCGATGATAACTACATTCGTGTTGCCCGAGACCAGCTCGATCCCGAGTTTGCAGTTTTCGACGATGTTGCCGATTATCACCGATCGGTTCGCTCCCCGAACGACAAAGCCTGAAACCCGGTCGCTCTGCACCCACCCGGTTGTATCGCCTACCCAAACCGAATTCCCTTGAAACACGGTGGCGCAGCGATCCACCTGAAACCCGGCGCCGCGGGGATTCACCGCTTCGCAACCGATGACAAGGGCCGCGGGCAGATCCTTGGCGGACGAGTAGGGATAAACCTCAACGGCCACACAGGCGTCAACCACCCTGCAATTTTGAGCCCGCCAGCCGGCGCCAATGACGAATCCAGCCCCGTCCCACCAACCGTTCGCATTCCATAGGCCCATCTTTTCCGCGGTACAATCCACCACCGAACAGTTGTTTGTCGTCTCGAAGGTGGCGGTTCCGGCGGGATCGACCAGCAACCCGTGATCGTAACTTCCGAACAAATTGATCCGACGCAGATGAATCGAGTCCGAATCGCTTACGGAAATCAGCCCGAAAATGCCCACGTTCACCACTAGATTGCTCGCCGCGCGCCAGTTGGGGGCGTTGGAGGCGGACGCCTTGTCGTTCACGATCGAGAACCCTGTAAACAGAATGTTGCTGCACTGGTGCACTTTGATTCCACTGAGAATGTTCGTCCCAGTGATGGTCGCGACGTTCTGACCGTCGATGACCAGATTATTTCGGGCGATTATGTTGACGTTGGCCATCCCTTGAGCGCCGGGGTTTTGATGATACGAGCCGTACAGTGGATAGGCTCCAGGTTGCAGTAACACTCGGCTGCCGTCAGGCGCGTTACTGATGGCTGCTCCGATGGACCGGTACGGAAACATCATCGTGCCGGCCCATAGATCGTTGCCGTTGGTTGCAACGTACACTGTATGCGCGATGTTCGTCGCCCACTCGTTCGTTAGACTTCCACCGCCAGTCCCGCCCGTGGGCGGTTTGTTCGTCCACCGAGCCCCGGTGGCGTCCCAGGTGAGGACATCCGCCGCCGCCGGGTCGAGGTATCCCACATCGGTTAGATTGGTCAACTTCGGGATATTAGTGAACAGTGTGCTGCCCAGGCCGACCAGGTTGCTCAACACCTGCGAGTTCATTGAAAACTGGACCTGCGTGGCTTTGATAGCCGCGTTCGACATTGTGCCGCCCGTAACGAAGGCGTTCGTTATTACGGCGTTCGTGAGGCCCGCCCCGGATTTTATGACCACGTTCGAGCCCGTAACGGAAAACTGGTCCGTGCCGAATCCGTAAGCGTTGGTCTGCGAGATGCCCAGGGAATTGATCGCCCCGACCGCCGTCGTGTTCGTCAGGAACTTGCGCGTATAAGGTGTGGTGCTGACCGGTGGCGTCACCACAGCTCCCGGGGCTGTCCACGCGCTTAGAAGGGCCAAGGCCGCCCCCAGGCCGCATTTCGTAGTCCGAATTCTCCATTTCATGGTTTACCTCGCAGTGTAACTGACGATGAACAGGCCCGCTCCGGCACCGACGGCGGTATACGTCAGCAAGGTACTGCTGGCTGCCACCACAATGCCTGTGTTCATGGGCAGTCGGTTGAACGATAGTCCGGCGGTGGTCCCGTTGGGCACAATCTGGCCGCCCAGTGGCACCTCGCCCCCGGCTAAAGCGGTCGCCCGATCGAACACCAGCAAGTAGACATCCGCCCCGGACCCGTTGGCGAAAATCGCGTCTCCCAGATAGGCGGTCCCGGCGTAAGCGATTCGCGTGGATTCGGCCGCGGTACTGGTGGATTTTGTGTCCGGGCCGGCCATATTGACATTTCGATAGCCTGACATAATCAGTAGGTTTTTATGGATGGAGGTGCGGTTTGCGCGGATTGCCGGTAGAGCTTGTCCGCTTCGAGCGCCAGGTAATGTTCGGCCATCTCCCGGGCTACAGTGCGTTGTTGCGCCTGGTCTTCCGGCTTGAGCAGCCAGGCGTAGGCTTCCCAGATCAGGAAACCCTTGAACATGCGCGGGATTTCCACCAACACCCAATGTCCGGTGTCGGTGGGATCGTCCCCGGCAGTGGTGGTGGCAATGCAATCATACAGGTTCCCGCGCCCGTTGGTCGGCGTGAACCACACCTGATGGCCCACGGCATATACCACCGTATCGTCGTAGACTTCGCCGACGAGTTCCGGGCGACGCGCCCGAAACTCGATCCAACAATCGGTCACTGCATCGCGCACTTGGACGCCGTTGGATGATAATCCCCAGTCCAGTGCGTCGTAATTCGTGGTCGCCAAGGGGTTGTCCGTCTTCACGTCGAACACATCGCCTATGGGCGTGGCGCCGGCCAGATTCCATGGCACATAACGGTCCAGTGGAGTCAGTACACCCCAGAAATCGGTGTCGGTGGGTGCGTTCGCCAAAGTGACCCCGCGAGCGGCATAGAATGCCTGCGTCAGTGGGTAGTAAACCACGTCACCGGGATTGTATGTCGTCGATGCCGAGTAATCTCCTCCACTGTAACTGGCCTGGCAGGGATACCAGTGGACGAAATCCGTGACATACACTCCTCCACCCGAGTCTGTGACCGGATAGTTGTTGGTGGTGGCGTAGAGTGCTTGATAGTACTTGTCGCTATAGGGTTCATAAACCTCCGAGGTCGCGGCATAAGCGGTTGCGCCGTCCCAAGTGGCCCGGAACTGGCGCCTTTCCCCGCGCATGAGTTCGGGCCACCATTCGCTTTCCCATGCCTGCTGCAGCGCCAGGTCCAAGGCGCCGCGGATGGCCCCGTAAATCTCCGTGGATGGCAGTTCCGCTTTCCCGCCCCAGAGCGACGTGATACCTTTGAGCAGATCGTCGTAGGCTACGGTCAACATGGATCGGAAGGAGTCGGGTTTGGGTTCGGCGGATACCGTTTCACGAACCGTTTCTCGCCGTGGAACGGCCTATGAATTCGGCCCTCGAACCCGATGCCGGCCTTCGAGCGAACCGCTTTTACCCTGGTTTCTGGCGCCACCCGATCCATATACCGGTTAAAACTGCGATCGGTCCAGACACCGTAACTGCCTTCCTTGGCCGCCCAATCGTGATAGGCGAATTCGTGCACTTGCCTGCACATCTGGCCAATGCCATCGAGGCACCGGGCTTCCGGCAATTCGCGGGCGACACGTTCCTGCTCGCTCTGTGCTTTGATCGAATTCCATGTCCACTCCAAAATCGCCAGTTGCCGCAGGGCCTCGATCAAACCGGGATCCTTCAGATCGACTCGCAAATCGCGCAGGACACTCATGGATCTAGGAGGATTGGCGGCCAGACAGGAAAACCGCCAACCCTCGGCGGTGCCTGCGGGTCAGTATGCTCCCCAGAGCCGGTCTGGTCGCAGAATCCGGTAGTAGATGTAAACCTCGCCGTTGGTGACGGTGGCCGGCACGCTGACGTTCGTAAATGTCAGCGTCGTGACGAATGCCTGGGTGAAAGCCGTCACGATCGACGGCAACAGCGGATTCGTGTAGGTGCCCGAGATCGGTGGGTTCGACCCGATATGATGATACCCCAAGGCCGCATTCCGAGCGGCCCATTGCCCTACGGCAATCGTGCACAGGTTGCTGTCGCTGCTGCCAGTGGTGGCGAACGGTTTCGTGAGGAAGAACCCGACGGCGCTTAGGACGGCTCCGGTAGGAGCGTAGCCCGACGCGGGCCAGCGCAGTTCGGTCTGCAGCACGCCATTCGTCAGATCGAGATAGCTCAACCTGCCGACATGCGTGAATCCGTTCATGCCAGCCACATCGTTGGGCAGAGGACGAATATCCGCCGCCATCAAGGCGACAGCCAAACCGAGAAGTCCAATGAGCGAATAGAACTTTTTCATAATCAATGTTCTGTGTTTGTTGTGATGGTGGGCGATCCGGTCATGTGGTCGCGTTGAATTTTCCCAGGCCGAGCGGATTGAGCACGCTCCAGCCGAGAATGGCATCCACGAGAAACCGTGGACCTCCACCGCGATCCTCCAACTCCTTGACGCGCGGCAGGCGCTTGTAATGGAGTTTCAGCAGGCTCGGATCGAGCGCGTAACCCCGGCACAAGTTGCTGCCCGCCGCAGGCGAACCGAAAGCGGCCAACTCGACGGCATTCCACAAGGTGGGAATGACGTGCAACGTCCCGAAATCCCCCTCGAAAATGTTCACCACGTTCGAGACCGTCCCGTTGAAGTTGGTGTTGTAGCTGCGATTGGTGGTGCCGGCGCCCACCCCCGCGCTGCGCGTGTAGGTGCTGAAGACCTGACGCAGCGTCGGCCCGCACGGAAATCTGAAATCCGTGATTGTGCCGGTCTGGCCGTAAATACTGGCCAGAACAGTGTTCACATTGGCCTCGGTTAGCCCTCCCGTGGGTGCGGCTGTGATACTGGCGGCCGGCGTGCGGAACGCGGCGGCTACGGGCAGGACGCCCTGGGCTGCCGTCTGAATCCATGAACCGAGCCCACGGCTTTTGTGGGCCACGCCGGCTCCGCCTTGTTGGGCATCCTGGTCGCCGCAGATGTAGGCTTCGATGCAGCGGGCCAGGCGCTTGAGTTTCTTCATGATCGACTCGCTCAGCTCGCCTTTGCTCAAACCGGCCACGTCGCTCACGTTTTCCGCCAGATCCGAGACCATAGCCGAGTCGCGCATCTTCATGGCATACATCGAAGCCCGGGTTCGGTTCGGGGAAGCGTTCGAGAAGGTATCGACATCGACTCCATCTTCCACGGCCACTTCGCCGGGGGACTCGAAATCGTCCATCTGCCACTCGAACAGCATGTTGGATAGGGATTCACCTCGCCCCATCATGCTGGTTACTGGCGTGTTCTTGGCATCGACACGCGAGATGATGTTGGCAAGCATTTCGCGCTTTCCAACCTGGTTACGTTCCAAAAGCATTTGTTGTAATCTCCTGAAGGACGCTGGTTTAGTCGCGTGTCTCGATCAGGTCTGGCACTAAATCGGCCAGGTCTGCATTGGATCCACTGCCCTCGTATTTCTTGAACTTCGCGCCGAGATTCGGCTTCGCGGGTGTCGTCTCGGCCGGAGCCGCGGCCGGCCGAGCCGGTTGTCGCGGTGGCGGAGTGACCGAGCGTGGCGCCGAACCGTTGCCTTTGGCCTTGGCCTGCCTGAGCGCCTCATAAGCGATCGCGTCGGCCAGCACCTTGCGCATACCGGGAAAATTCCGGGCGCCCGGATAGGCGACCAGGATCTGTTCGAGTTGCTGTGTGCGAGGATCGGCCCTGTTCTTCAGCCATGGATGTTGCTCGGATGCTTCCGCGTTCAGTTTCTGCCCGTAGGCAGCCACTCGTTCGCGGTGTTGCCGCAATTCGAGCCGCTCCATCAGACGCTGCTCGACCCATTGCTCACGCAACTGGGTCAGATACTCGGCAGATAACTCCTCGCCATCGACCGTTATCCCTTCTGGATGCTTGTCGATGTTTGCGATAGCATCTGTGAGCTTCTGGATCACGCTCGCGCGTCGCACTTCTTCGGCTGTGATCGCTCCGGGCGGAAGCGCCTGGGCGGCTTCTGGCGCCGGGGCGGATTCGGCTGGAGCCGGTTCTGGGGGCGTCTGGGCGCTGGCCAGTTCGGCCTGGAGCCGGTCACGTTCCACACGCAACTGGTCGGCCCCTTCGAGCTGGCTTTCGAGTGCTTTCACCCGTTTAACCAGTTTCGATAGACGCCGCTTGGCCTTGACCGGCCAATCTTTCCGGGCCGCTTCATCCTCCTCGGGTTCGGTCTCGGGTTCGCTGGGTTCGTCGGAATCGGAGGTAATGGATTCAGAGGCGGCATCATCCTCGGCGGTGGCGGGTCCTTCGGTCGCCACTACCTCGGGTTCAACCGCATCGGGTTCTGGAGGCGTCTCAGACGCCAGGCTGGGCAACTCGCTGATCGCTTCGAGCAGATCGGCGTTCAGCGTCGCCTCATCGCTGGTGGCCTGCGGGGCCGCAACGGGCGCGGGCGATTCGCCAGCGCGACCTTTGCTGGTCGCTGGCGCCGGAGCCACGGGATCCGGGGCAGATGATAACTGCTTTGACATGCTTTTGGCCCAGCAAGTGGGCAACAGGGTTTGCTCTTGGGCGCAAACTCAGAAAAGCCCGTGCTTGAACCAGAGAGCACAGGCGTTGAGAAAAGGAAAGAGGCAGTGTGCGAACCGGGACCGAGTGGGACCGAGTGGAGCGAAAATAACTTCGTCAGGGCGATTTTAGGAGGCAGTAATCGTCGAATTTACGAGCGGGGCCAGACACATTCGTTCCTTGCGTCGGGCTTCGCGGACGGAATCCCAGGTGCGTATCGTGGTTTCACGCACAACTCGTTCGTGCCAGATGACCACAATGCGTTTAACGATGGCGTTCGGGTATTGGTCGGTCCTGAGTGCGGCCAACCTTTGGCGGCGTTGGCGATCCAGTGCCCATCTGCGAGCGGCCATACGACGCCCGCGTTCCGATGCTCGACGTTGCATCCGCCTACGGAACGGTCCTTTCCAATCCCCGTGCATCTGTCAAGTTTCGGTTGAATGCTTGTTCGGCATTTCTACGTCACTGGCGACTTCGTTGCCCCAGTGATGCCAGCCGAGCCGTTTGCGGCGGGCGAAAAGTTCGAGGCGGGGAGCGTCGCTCATGGCCTCAATCATATCCTGGAAGAACTCCGGTTTCGCGCTGTGGCAGTTGTGCGGGCGTTTCACGTTCCACCAGGTCGAGTCCACGCGCTTCTTGTCGGGCATCTTTCCCTTGCGCCCCAGAATCAGGAACTCGGTTGTCGGGCAGTAGAGTCCGCCTTGGCCCGTGCCGCGTGGCGTCTTGCACCAGGTCAGCGTTTGGCAGTAGCGGAAGCCCCAAGCGTCGAGAACATCGAAGGCGTCCGGCAGATACTTCTGAGTCACCCACAGGTAGAGGTCGCACTGTTCAGCAGCCATTGAACCGATTGGGAGCGCCTTGATTGCGTCCAGCTTCATCTGCTCGTATGGCATCGCGACTGACCGACCACCAAGCACCAGCCCGCGTGAGCCTCTACCAGAGCTTCCATCCCAGTCGCGGTTATACCACCACGGAGGGTCAGCGACGATACACCGAAATGCCGAACAATCGGATGCAGAGAACCCCGCCTTCGCGTCTTGGTTGCAATCGAGAGTCATCATGGGCGGGGTCTCTGATCCGAAGCGTTCGGCGAAAGTGTAACACGTATGACCGACCAAGAACTTGATGACTTCAGGGGGCACTCACGGCGCCTTCTGATTGAGTTGATCGCGGGCGACAAACCCACCTCGCCACGGCATATAGCCGCCAAACTGGAGTTAGAGCGTCGGTCAACGCGACTGTCTCGGTGGTTGGCTCTGGCTGCGTTCATTGTTTCCTTGTGTTCTCTAGGTTTGTCAGTGTGGAATATGAGCGATGCGCCTCGCGCGCGCGGTGCATCTCATGGAACGCCCACACTTGCAGCGCCAGCGCCAGCACCGAGATGACGACGCTTATTACGGCGATGATCTCAGTATCCAGATTCAGTAATCGCCGAACAAGGCGTGCGAGCGAACAGCCGCCAGTTGAGTCGTGGGTTTTCATTGTGTCGGGGGTGGCGGCTGTCGCTCCACTTGGTCGTTCGGCGGCAGTTCAACGTCGTTGGCGAGTTCGTTGCCCCAGACGTGCCAGCCGGGACGCTTCCGGCGAGCGAACATTTCCAAGCGTGGCCCATCGTCCACCTGCTCTATGAGCCACAGCCATTCCTTCGGCTTGCGCGAGTGCTTCGCGCTTTTCGCGAACGCGAACACCGACTGCTTTAGCTTCGATTTGATCGGCGGGTTTCCTTTCACGCCCACCAGCAGGAACTCGGCAGAGTTTGGAGCTACCCCGCCGCCCATGTTTCCGTCGAGCTTGTGCCAGACGAGCGTTTGCCGGTATCGGAAGCCCCAGGCTTTCATCACTGTGAACGCATAAGGCAGGTATCGGCCCGTCGTCCACAGCCAGAGTCGGCAGTCCTTGGCGGCGAGCGCGGAGACCTGGAGCGCGCAGATTTCCTCCACCGTCATTGATGGATACGGCAGCGGCTTGTCATGCGTGATTGGCCCGTCGTGCGCGTGCGGCTGCGAGTTGAAGCCTTCGGGATATTCCCAAGGAGGATCGGAGACGATACACCTGAACGCCGAACAAGGCGCTGGAGCGAATGACGGGGAGCGCGGTGCGTCCACGTTGCAATCGAAGGTCATTTGCGCGCTCCCCGTCATCGCTCAGCTTGGTCGTTCGGCGGCAGTACACTATTACGTCTATGGATCATAAATACACGTTCGATGAACACATGCTCAGGATGATTTCCTCCGAGCTTTACTTCTTGGCGTCGCTGCACTGTGCCCGGGAGATGTTTGGCAAAAGCTACTTTGCACTCGGAACGATCGAAAAGGTCGCTGCTGATCAAGCACTCGAGCATATACTTGCTGCGAACTTTCACAGGCAGGTTGTCCAAATGTTCGATACGCCGCAGCCGGGTCAGGCGCCATTAGGTTTTGCGGCACCTGCGGAGGCCAGATAGGTACCCCGAACAAGGGCGCTGGAGCGGACGCTCGGGAGTGCTGGTCGTCAGTTCGTTGCTTTCGTTTCGTCATAGAATCTTGGACTCGCGCCGCTCAGCTTGGTCGTTCGGTGAATCGGCGAGTAGCCTGCGGAGTCGCAGAACCTCATCGGCAAGTGCGATAAGGTGGTCCTCTGGATCATATCGGTTGCCAGATTTAACCCTCCGAGCAACAGCGGCCCGGTGCATGGCGCGCACCAGAATCACCGAACCATCCGCTGGAGGCAACGGCTCGGGTTGGGTCTTGGTTTCAATCATGGGTCTCTTTCTCGCCGTGCCTCAGCTTGGTCGTTCGACGGTTTTGCACGTTTATGGATAAGGTGACGCCCTTGATGCAAAAGACGGGTGAGCGCGCCATGCGGGCTGGATGGGCCACGGAGTTGGCGGACCACGAGGGCAAGTTTGCTGTGCATTGGACGCCACGAGGATTGAAGTGCCTCCATCATCTGTACCTTGCAGTCCGTGATCTTGGCACGGATCCGATTCCAGCCGAGGAACTGGCCATGCTGCGTGCGTTCGCGTGCTTGATGGCTGAGGATGACGGCTGGGCCGATGATTGAGGCGCACTTGGCTTTATCGTATTCCACCCAGACGCCGAACAAGGCGGTCGAGCGGACGGCCTCCCCGCGTTCTCTTGATGATTTGGGATCTTTCATGGGTTTCCTTTCATTGTTGGAGCGGCGTTTCCAGGCCGCCGCTCACCTTGGTCGTTCGGCGTCAGGCCCTTGATGCGTTCAACGAGCAGCTTGGCCTTCAGCCCATCAATTTCCACGCGCATGGCTTGGTTCTCGCGGTGGAGGCGCAGCCAGTCGGTTTGCAGCATCCGCGCCGGGATAGCCGCGAGCGTTGCACAGTCATCGCAGAGGAAAAGTTCAGGGCATTGCGATGAGTTTTGTGGCGTCATCTCCCGGTGGCATGATCCGCATTGTGGACGATCCGCCGAACCAGGCGCTGGAGCGAATGAGTGCCCCGCCACGCTGCTTGGCAATTCGGCAATATGGGATGGGGCACTCATCGCTCAGCTTGATCGTTCGGCGGCATGAGTTGCACGAGCTGTCCAGGGCAGGCCCTCTCGTGGTATTTCCTCCACGGGTCAAGTGGATGCGGCACTGTTCCCCATGCCAATCCGTGGTTGAGCGCGAATCCTTGCCACTTGCATTCGAGTCGTGCCGTGCAGCACCAGATGCCGGGAAAATTGGTAGATGACGCCGAACCATCCGCTGGAGGCAACGGCTCGGGTTTGGTCTCAGGTTTATTCATGGGCTTGGGTCTCGCCGTGCCTCAGCTTGGTCGTTCGGCCTACGCACCCAGCTTATCGGGCCGATGCTTTGCCCCGTGCATGTTTCGTATTCACCCCACCAAAATGGGAACACCCAGATTGTCGTTCTGCCAATTCGGAGGATTATGAAGTGATGATGCCAAGGCCGAACAAGGCGATGCAGCCAACGGATGCCCCGCCACGCATTTCTAAAGTCGAGAGTTCTCATAGGGGCATCCGTGGCTGATCTTGGTCGTTAGCCTGCATTCGCACATCACTATGACATACGAAGTTTTCTTTGCTGGGGCTGGGAGCATCGCTCTCGGCACATTGCTCGGTGCTTGGTTGTCGTGTCGTCTGACCTATCGTTTTCAGCAGCGCCTGCTGGAGCAGCAGCTTGCTTTTCAGAAAGAGCAGGCGATAGCCGACGCAGAGCTTCGCCGCAAGGTTTACGACGAGTGGCATTCGATCTTCACCGAGTTTCGGAACATGGTCAACACGCGGGCGGCGCAGATCGTGGGCCAACTCTCGGCGCGCCCGCCGCACTCCGAGTAGGTGACCCAAAGGCAACCCGATGAGGATGAAGCTGACTACGAAAAGAGACAGGAAGGCTAACAAGGTCACTGGAGCGAACAGCCGCCCCGCTTCTCCGTTCCAAAGTTCTGTGTTCATCGTGAGTCCTTTCTGCGCTCCACCGTTTCTGTCGGCGGCTGTCGCTCAGTTCTATCGTTCGGCGTAGGATTTTCACATGGATTCGATACTTGTCGCATTTCCTGTGGCGGCTGAAGCCACCGCAGAAGAGAACAACAGATCCAAAGTACTGGCCCATCTCGAAAATATGGCCAGGCAGCTTCCAGGAGCCATCCAGCCATCCGAAGGCTGCTGGCAGCTTCCCGCAGAAAGTGGGTTGTCCGCTCTCTGTGGCGCCCTAGCACTCGCCGATAGGCTGAAGGTTCCGTACAGAGTATTATTCTTTCATGAGGCACCAAAATGGATCGTGTCGAAATGAGACGCCGAACAAGGCGTGCGGGCGAACAGCCGCCAGTTGAGTCGTGGGCTTTCATCGTGTCGGGGGTGGCGGCTGTCGCTCCACTTGGTCGTTAGCCGTATTTTGAGTATGTCTAAACATAACGACCTTTCCAAGGAAATAGACGCACTGCTTGACGAACTTGACCGCCTTGCAATGGAAGGCACATCGGCTGGAAATCCGAAGGCCAACACTATTGCTTTGATCACCGCCATTCGAAAATTTGCGTCGATCCAGGCGATTCTCACCCGGCAGGGGGATCGGCAAACCAGGCGCATTGTCGCCCTCACATGGTTTCTGGCGGTTCTCACTTTCGGACTTCTGGCGACGGCGCTGGTACAGACCGGAATAATGCTCAAACAGGATGGTTCCGCACAGCCACAGACCATACAGACAAATCAGCATGACGCTGCACCAGCAAGCAAGAAGTAGTTTGTGGGCCGTGTCGAGAACGGCTAACAAGGCGTGCGAGCGAACAGCCGCCAGCGCGGTCGTTATGACGTTGTATGAGTTCATGAGTTTCTTTCTTCGGTTTGAGTTTGGGTCGGCGGCTGTCGCTCCACTTGATCGTTGGGCCACTCCATCACGCCATTGATCGTATGAGCGATGAAGCAACATTTTACGCGGCCTTTGACGGCGCATCGGTCACGATCAAGATAGACTACGCCGTGTTTAAGAAGGCTCCAAGCGGCGCGCATTGGCTTCGTGCGCAATGGGAGGGACGCCGCAGTTCGAAGATTATCCCACAGTACGTGGCATGGATGCACACCGTCATGTGTGAGGTGGCACAGCGGGTCAATGAAAAGATTTGTTACGGATACGAGCCGGCCCGGCCCGGCTTCCCACCTTTGGTATTCGTCTATTATCCTGACGGCCATTATGAACAGTCTGAGGGACCGCATTAACTTGAAAGGCCCAACAAGGCGTGCGAGCGAACAGCCGCCCGCATGGTCATTGGACGGTTGCTTGAAGTTCACGGGTGCGTGCCTTCGGTTTGGGTTTCGGTCGGCGGCTGTCGCTCCACTTGGACGTTCGTCGATGTCCGCACCAGCGCCAGCAATCGTGGAATATCCACAACACACATCATCCCCAGGTCAGAAAGATCATCAATTGGCACTTCGTCGCTCCCTCCCAGCAGTGAACGCGCATAATTGGCGGATCGCTCTCTAATCCTATCCATCTCATCCGATGACAGAGAATGACTTCCTTCAAATAGCCCGGAATAAGAGCACAACCGACCTGATCCGGGATGCTGCTGGCTACAAGCCCGAGTCCCATCATGGCCTCGCTCATCGCTACGTGATTGACGAGCGGAAGAACGCCGGAACAAACCGACGAGCTTGGATAACGATCTGGGTATCCATTGGTTCATTTTTGCTTTCATTGTGTTCGCTCCTTTTCAAATAACGTCGAACAAGGCGGTCGAGCGGACGGCCTCCCCGCGTTCTCGTGATAGTTTGGGATCTTTCATGGGTTTCGTTCCGTTGCTGGTGTGGCGCTTCCACGCCGCCGCTCACCTTGGACGTTCGACAACATGACACCCCACCGGCATTTCAGTGCCCAAACGCACATTGGAGCCGATGATTTGGTTAGTGCTGGTGTCATGCGCCGGCTTAGTTTTCGGCCAGGTCGCTCAGTCCCGTGATGTGTTCCCAACCGGATAACGGCACGAATGCCCCGATTTCTACCGAGCCATGTCACCGCTTGCGCGGAGAAGGTTTCGGCTACCCCACGGCACGTCTTAGTGACGGACTGCCCTCGCTGCGAAATTGTCGAACAACCGGATGCAGAGAACCCGGCCATAGCGTCTCGGTTGCAATTCAAAGTTTTCATTGGCCGGGTCTCTGATCCGGGACGTTCGGCACATACGGTCCAAGTCTCGCGCACAGTTGTTTGTATTCGCGCATCCATTGTTTCTCGTGGCCATTCATGTTCTGTTGGCTTCTCAGGTCTGCCCATGATGAATCAATTTTCAGCGTGTCCATCGTCGGTGCTTTGTAGTCATCGGGCCATACGTCCCGGACTTCTTCCCAGCGGTGGCGCGTGACCATCTGCATGAATACATCCACAGCAACACCGTGGCAGTTGTGTCCATGACGATTGTGTTTCATAACGGGACGCCGAACCAGGCGCTGGACCGAATGAGAGGGAGCGCGGGCAGCCGCAGCTTGCAATCGAACGTCGTTGGCACGCTCCCTCTCATCGGTCAGCTTGGTCGTTCGGCGTTCATTCGCCTTTGTCGTCTCCCCACCAGCGGGGATACAGTCCGGCTTTTGAAAGTGACCGAATCCACTTTTCAGCAAACAGCAGGCTCGGGAAGTCGCGGCGAGAGGCAGCTTCTTTGAGCGCACCACGCCATGATGCCGAACCAGGCGCTGGACCGAATGAGTGCCCCGCGACGCGCTCGGCAAATTCGATTGGTTCAGGTGGGGCACTCATCGCTCAGCTTGGTCGTTCGGCGATAGCGCGTCTCGAAGATATGAGCACACGGAAACATCCGGCCCCCATCCTGTGCCGGATTCCGAGTCGGACAGCGCACGTTCGATTGCATCACGTAGGCGCATGAGTTCAGCCTGGGATTCTCGGAGCAGGCGGTTGAGGCGCTTCATCTCACGCTCGCGCCGTGCTCCAGCATTTAACCCCACGGTGCTGCTTGTCGTCGTACTGCATATTTTTTTTCGGCATCGAAAGCCTTTTACGACGATCGTGCCCCAACTATCCTCAGTTGTTGGATTCCAAGTGGCATCGCGTTCGTCGAACCATTCATCCCCTCGGAGAATATGTTCCCCATTCCTCAGAAAACGGTATTTCACTGGACGCCGTGGATAATTCGAGCACTGCGTTGCGGGCATATTTTGGCGTGCGCTAGGGTTCGTTGCATCCTTCATGTTCTATCCTCCGTGACTGCCTCCGCGAGCGTTTGCGTCCAGGTTCGCCAAGTTCCGCTGCGGAGGTCAAGCAGCACGGCGCGGAACATCTCCAACCCGGCGGCGCATCCACATTCATAGTTGCGTTCCAGGTCATCCAGTCCGGCGCCAAGTGCCTGCTTGGCGGTTTCCAGCCATTGCATGGTGATGGCATCCTGCAGGGCGGCCCATTGGTTATCGTTCATGCTGTGCAATCCATCCGCCATACGCGCCAGATCCTGCTGATCGAATGTTTTCACGCGCCAATCTCCTGCGGGTTTATGCCTAATCTGCCAGTCGCCACATTCTCTTCCTGTTTTACGCTTTGCTGGCGGTTCTTCTTCCAATCCTCGAACAGTTTTGTAAACCGTTCGTTGCCTGGCGCGTTGGGAACGAGACCCAGACCGGCCTGGTAATTGGGATTGGACCGAACGATTTGTTCGGCGAACTGGAGTTGCGCCCGAGCCGTGGGATCGGCTTCGACCGGATCGAATGGCACACCCAGAAACATCTGGGCCATGTCATTTTTAACCCGGTCCAATACCGCTTTGCCTGCCGCTCCTTGGTCGGGCAAGAGCGCTTGAATGAGTGTCGGATCCACCGCGCCCAAGGCAATCCGAACCATCGCGTTGCTGTCGATTGAGCCCGAGCGATCAAGTACCTTCGAGATTTCCACCACGCTCTGCAGTTTCTTCTGCGAGTAATCGAAATCCAGATCCTTGACATCGAAGTGTAAGGACACATCGTATTCGCCCGCAATGTCCTCGCTGGTGCGCGGGAATTGGGCGTTCGGGCCGGCGATGCGAGCCAGTTCCTCGTCGGTGGCCTGGCTTTGAATCAGGCCAAGCATCTTACGGAACACATCCGCCGCCGCCTGGAGAAACCGGTCGGCCAAAGCCTGAAGTTTGGCCTGGGTGTGAGCTGGAGGGACATCGGGATGAAACAAACCAAAACGGCGAGCCAGTCGCACTTCGATCTGGTGAATGAGTTCGAAAGCCAGTTGGGGGCTCCCGGTGGGTGGCGGCATTCGGCTTAACTCGTCCGGCCCGCGGTGCACCGGGATTTGACTGCCCGGATTGGCTTTGAAAATCTGGCCGCGGCGTATGGATGTGACCCACGGCGGATTCACTTCGACATCCTGTCGGTCCACCAGCATGTCCGTGCTGCGCTTGATGCTTGCCTGATCGCTTCCTACTAGAGCCGGGATTCCCGGTGTGGAATAGACGTTGCGCCGATTGCGGCGCCAGCGATAACCGACAAACGGATATGAGGCCCCAGGAGTGTCCATGGCATAATGAGCCGCATAGAGGTCCGCGCCCTGGTCATCGGTCAGGACATGCGGACACCAGACCGTACACCAGATTTGCGGGATGCCTTCGCGGCTCATGCACCGCATGTATGTGGTGATGACTTCGACCAAACCGGTGTTCGACGGCAAGACGTGCGCCGAGTAGGTGCTGCTTTCCTCGTCTTCCATCACCGTCGCGCGATCCTGGAGATCGCTCCAGATGGTTGTCTCTCCCGCGTGTTCGGTGGCTTCATCCACCCATTCCTTCGACCATCCTTCGGTCGCCTGGGCGGCGGCCAGTTCGACCGGGGTTAGAAATTCCCGCACCATGATCCACGACGCCCGATCCACATCGGTCGCCTCCGGGGGCAGGAAGAAATCAAAACCCAACTCGCGGGCGACCACTTCCGGCGCGTTCGAGACGAGATACGGCCTGGGCCATTGCCCGGACCCCGTTTCGCGCAAGTCGCGCACCACCTGCCGGGCGACGGACGATGACACCTTGTAGTTTTTCAGCCATGCGCGGCCGTAGGAAGCAATCTCTCCCGCAAAGAGTTGTTCCGCCAACGCCGCGGCGCGTTGCTGAAATAGTTGCACGAACACATCTTCCAAAGCGGGATCCAGGATGATGTTGGGCAGGTCGATCAACCTTTGAACCTGCTCCATCATTTCAGGTGGCACCTGGCCGCTTTGCAGGGCTATCCCGGCACGCTGAGCCGCGCTCACCACCTCTTCGAGTTTCACCCACTCCATTTTAAGAGCAAGTTCTCTGTTCCAAGTGATCTGATAGGCGGCAGTGCCTCCGTAGGACGCGGTGAATTGCCACCCTAATTCCAGCTCGGAAAAGATGGCCGCGCCATCACGCTCGACGTATTTCTGTATGACTTTCTCGGCATTGGCTGCTCGTTCCATGTCCATTGCATCCGTGGGTCGGCACCTGATCTGAGCCCGTTTAAGCGCGCTGCAAAGCACATCCCCCAAATCCTCGATGATTGCGTCAGCAATGAACACCCGGGAGTCCCACCCGTCTTCCCACGGTGTCGGATCGTATCCCAGCAACTTGCGGTGTTTCTTGTAATCCGTGCTGCGACCTTTCCAACGACAATAGCGGATGTCGTCCGCGCGGTCGCGGCCCACGGCGTTGGGCGAGATTGCTCCGGCCCGCTGGAATTCGTCATTGATCCACGACAGGTCGGGCGTTTTGATGATCCGATAGGGGTCTTGGTCTTTCATAGGTTTCTAGTTTGCGGTTGCGAAAAGTCATCGCCAAGGAACCGTGCGACGTGGCTCTTTAGATAAAGTCTCCGGCTCAATCCCGTAGATGTGGCGCGGGTGGATGGCAGACAGATGAAACCGATCTTTCCAAATGGCACCTGCTGGTCCGATTTTGCAATGGGTTCGGCCACCGCGGAGAGCACTCCGCGCGGGACACCCAGTTCGCGCACCTGATGCGCGCTCAACAAAGGGGGTAATAGGGCAAATTCGTGCGATGTCATTCGGATTCCATTTCTCCCGCCGCACGCACGTCCATGTCCCGTTCACCGACATGTTGCGGGTCCACCTTGCACAGATACCAATCCGGGTCCACCACGTCTTTCATGGCACCCTTTTCCCCGTCGATGCCTGTGTATTCCCGATAAGCGAATATGCTCTGCTGGCAGGCATCCACGACGTAAAATCGTGGCGCGTTCAAGGCGCTCACGGGCTGGCTCTCGTCGTAGTGGAACCATGTGTTGATGATTTCGAGACTTTGCAGGTTGTGAATCGCCCGACCACCCCCCGGAGCCGCCAACCAGACCAGACCCGGCCCCACCAATCGGCCTTGCCCGTCGCGTTGCTCGTCCTCCATCAGTTGAATGATGCTGGTGCCTTCTTCGGCACTCGGCACCTCGACTCCGCCCATGCGCGGATCTATCCAACGCTCGAAGATTTCCTCGGCACCACCCTGGCTCCAGCCGGATTTCTCGTCCCATATCCATCCTTCAGCTTCAAGGATGACCCGTTTGTAGTGCAGGATACTGGGCTCGAAATTTGACCGCATGGCCGGACCTGGATACCCATCGTGCCGTGTTCCACCTTGATTGCCCACTTCAGGCCGCATCTCCGCCCAAGCCCCGTGCGTACTCATCGGAGGCCACTCACGATAGAGGACGATCCAAGGCGGGTCCGGGCAAACCCGATACCATTTGATGAACCAATTCTTGTTTCCACCCGGATCGGCCACGCAATAGTTCGTTCCTGCGGCCGGAATCCCCGGATACACGGCACCCGGCGCGCGCCATGGTTTGGCTGGCACTGTGCCCAAACCATTCCATGAGCATTGCGGCGCGCGCCGAATGACGTGCACGCTCTCTTTGAATCGCGGGAAAGCCGTGCCTACCAGCTTTTCCGGGTATCCGTAAGCTCGGATCTTGACGCGCGCTGGCGATTCCCCTTCCAGCGTCTGCATCATCTGATCCCACGGATTGTAAAGATTTTCCTGCGTGTGAAAGAAGAACACCCGCGCCGTCGAGCGCACGCACGCCATCTCGTAGGGCATGTGACCGGGCGGACAATCCTTCACATTCTCGCCGGGCAACAACGGGCTGGGTTTGCTGCGCACAATGCGCGCCCCAGCCAGCCAACCGCTCACCGTGGGCGTGTATCCTTCCTTGGGGGTGAACGTTTCGAGCATGACGCCGCGCCGGCTCACCAATCGGTAACGCAACGTCTCTTCGCAATCCTGTGGAATCAATTCATCGGCTAGAACGCCGTCGAATTCGTACCCCTCGAACACCGACGGATCCTGGCGATATTGCTTGTAGTTGAAGAAGAAAATCGTAGAACCATTAGGCAGAATTGTTTTCTTGTTGCTGAACCCGAGAGCCTCGGAAAACTTCACATACACGCGGTCGCCGCTGCGCCCTAGATTTCGCCATTCGGGCGGGAGATATTTATGCACTCTCGCTTGCTGAATTGCGATCGAGGAATCCTCGCTCATGTGCAGGCAGGCCCAAATACGATCCCTCTTATCGACGCAATCCCTCACCACAGTCCATGCGCCGATCTCGGTTTTCATCGACCGGTTTCCGCCCAGGATCAGCACCTCGCCAAACTCGGCCAGGGCCTGGCTCACATCGCTCCAGCATTCGGGCCGCCAACCGTGCCGGAGCGGGTCCATGTCCATCTTATCCATCAATTCCTCGCGCAACCGCAACCGTTCGACCAGCACCGGGAGTTGTCCGATAGCCGCGAATCCTCGCACATTCTCAGCCGTGGGCAGCGGACAAACTAGATGATGTCCGCGGGGATGCTCCAGACGCACCCCGTGAGCCTCGAAGAAATTCGGCAAGGTGCGTCGAATTTCGTCGAGCGATGGTAGGGTGGCGGTCATAAATTCATCTCGTTCGATGACGGCAATTCAGGCGATGTCGGGATTGCCCCGTAATGCCGGGGTTGGGCGCCTTCGGCATAGAATTGCAGACTCGTCTTGTCGAACCCGAGAAAGCGGCTGCCGTTCTGCGGCGTCCCTGGAAACCGTTGCTTTTGCAGGAAGAATTTCGAGTCCCAATCCTCCTCCAGTTTGGTCTTCTTCTCCTGTTCGCTCTTGACCTCTTTCGCGGCTTCCTCCACTTGCTTTATCGAGAGTTTGCCCCGGGCCATTCGGACGGACGTTCGTTCGATACCCGCCTCGATCTCGGCAATCTTCTCGCCCTTCTTTTCGTGCCGCATGATTCCTATCACGTTGTCGGCGTTGTCGGTCCATTGCTTGGTGCCGCGAACGCGGTTTTTTTGCGATCCTTCGGTGCTCTTATTCTGATGCACAACCAGCACCAGATGCGCCCCCGTGGTCACTGCGAACTTGGCAAAGGTCGCCGCCGCGATGCCCTGCTGCGAATAGTCGTCGTCCTCGATGCCAATCCGCATCACCGAGTCCACCACGAAGAAGCCCATCGCGCGTTCGCGACGTTCGTATCGGAACACGTCGAGCAACCCCTGCCATGTCGTGATGCCCAGAAAATCGTAAATATCGACCCACTGACTCAACCAGAAAATGGCCGCTGTCAGGCGCTGTTCGTTCTGCTTGGTGTGTTCGAGCGTATTCGTGCCCAGCATCTGCCGGGTCATGATCCAGACCGTACGCGCGATCGGCATCTCCATGCTCGCAATGCAACTCTTCACTCCCTGCTCGGCCAGGTTCAACACCAGTTGCGATAGAAAACTCGATTTCCCGGCGCCGTTGTCGCCCGTGAATACGCTCATTTCGTGCGTCCGTATTTTCCAGACGAACGGGAAAGGCAAATCCCAGCCTGGCACCTGCGATTTCTGATCGAACCACAGTTTGAAGACCTCATCGCCCACGTCAGTCGGTTTGCGGATGCTTTTGGGCGCCCGATCCAACGCCGGCACAGCTTTGGCCTGCAGCGCATTCAACTGGCGCAGCATCTCCTCGATGCGGCCCTCGCTGATCTGGCCCGCCGGCCGGATCGCGTTCTGCCATCCCGCCGTCATTTGCAGGGCATCGCGCGCCAGCGCCTTCTGCGCAACAATGTCCACGAATCGGTCGAGCAGCCCCGGCGCAGCATGATCGGGCAGGCTGGAAATAAACGATGCACCTCCCACCGAATCGAGGTTGCCGGTGTCCTTGAGCCGTTCCTGCAGCAGAACCACGTTGATTGGTTTGCCTTCGACGTGCAGACCGAGCATGGCTTGGATCACTATCCGATTTCGCAGGTCATAGAACGCTTCCGGGCTCTGCAACCGAATCATCGCCGTGGATAACGCCTGCCCTGGACCGTCAGGGCCGTCTAGGTCCGCGGCCAGAATGCTGCCGATGACCGCACGTTCGGCGTTCTCGGAATGCGGGGGTAGAGAGTCGGTTACGTTCATGTCTGGTTCAGAATCGTTTCCGTCAATTCTCCGGCCGCCGCGAATTCTCCGGCGTCAATCAGCCGATCGCGTCGCCAGCGCAGGTCGTCCATGTCCGTTTCTTCCGCCGCCGTTTTTTTCAATTTCAGAATTCCTCCCCGAACCTTCAACCCACGCCGAAAGAACGCACGGTAGGCAAATGTGATCGCCCGCTTCCAATTCCTCGGGAACGGTTCATGTCGCTCACGTTCGATTGCCCGGGCCATCCACTGGTCCGCGAAGGCCCTCGGGATGCCTGGTTTGTCGATACCCATGCTAGGTTCTCCGGGCCAACTATCGACCCAGGCATAGAACTCAAAATCCGATGGAACTTCCACGCCGAATTCTGTTGTTCCCTGAGTCATCAACTTTCTTTTATGTGTGTGTAATTCCCTTCCTTCCCTTCCTTCCTCTTCCTTCCGTAGTCTTTCTGAAGGCTCTTCTGTAGGCATTTCTGTCGGTACTTCTGAAGGCTCTTCTGTAGGCATTTCTGTAGGCATTTCTGTAGGCTCAAGGTCGCTACACACAGGATCTTGGTAGAGGTCATAGTTGACAATCGTGATGATGGTAAGCCGGCGATTAGAAAGGCGCTCGATCCTGCCATCTTTCTCCAACCGATCCATGAAGCTGGTCATTTTGGTCCGCGACCATCCCCAACGCATCCCGAGTCCATCCAAAGACCAGGCCAATTGACCGCGGCACAACGGGACAGCTTCTCCGCGAAGAATCGGGACGCGATCCGCATCGTTGGCGAGGAGAATCAAATCAACCCAGGCGTGAGCTTGGTCGAAAGGCTTCTGTAGCCATAGTTCATGGTGAGCCAGCGCCTTGACCAGTCGTATGTGGCCGTTCATAACGACATCCTCACCGAGAGTCTTACCATGAGTTGACTCGATTCCAGTTTCCAATCCCACAGCCGATGTTGGCGGTCCATCAGACCCAGTTCTGTCCAAGCCCAACCCTGTTCGATCAACCGCACCAGTGCCACCCAGCGAATGCGCCTCCACCCATCTCCATCTGTTCCACAAGGAACAACTGTCCCATTTTTGTCCCAACCCAGCATCGCCAGCTCGGTGCTCGTCAAGAACGGGACGATCCTTGGGCGGGTTCGGTGGCCGTGTTGCGGACGACCGGCCAGCACTTCGTGCAAGTGTGCCCGCCCGACGCCGGCTTTTTTTGCCAAACCAGCAATAGTTTCACCGCGTTGATGCAATAGGAAAGTGAGTTCTCTCATATTTGCTTCCTGGGGACTTGGCTGGCCACATAGACCCATTGACCAGCCACCCCGTATGGACGGAGGTGACCTGGCGGAATTAACTGCCGCGGCCGGAATGCGGGGTGCAGATGGGATTTCACCCAGACGCGCACCAAATGGGCTGGATCGGGCTTCTCTCCGTAGGGATAACATTCGATGATCCTGGTATTGAGAATGTGCGGAGCACACTTGAAGACCACCAGCGCGGTTTTTAAGGGCTCGCGCTGCTCACTGGTGGGGCCGCGCTGCGGTTTTTCCGATGGGGATGCGGTAAGGACACCATCAGCCGTTTTTTGCGGCAGCGCAAGCGCTAGGACGAGTTTACGGACGCCCCCGGGCGACCACATACAAGTCTTCCCTCCAATCCAATCTTCGTCCTTCAGCAAATGTTGATCGCGCAAGTTCCGAATCGCCGACATGGGAATGCCCAGTTGTTTTGCCAATGACCTCTGGGGTATATCGAAGTCCTCCCCTTTCATAAAATTCACTGCGCGGGTGGACCCATCGACTCACCCGGCGCCGTCGGTTTGAAGTCCCCCCCCCCCCCGCCCTCGGTCGCCACGGGCACGGATCCAGCCGGACCGACCCGGACCGCGCCACCGGGCGACGGGTCCACGGACACCTGACTGGTATCCGTGAGTGCATCATAGATGGTGGTGGGTTGAGGCTCAACATGTTGCGATGCCACATCAGTTGACTCACACTCAACTGTCTGCGCTTGCGACTCGACCTCGATGGCCGGCGCGGACCACCATCCGGCCACCTGCTCGGGCCGTACGTCCGCTCCTTTTGTGGCCGTGATGCTCGTCGGCAAACCGGTCGAGAGGGCAGCTTTGTCGTACAGGATGCCGGCCGCGACGGCGGCCTGGGCACCGGACATGGAGTCCAGGCATTGACCCACGCGCTGCACGCATTTCGCTGCAGTCCGCATACAGTCGGCAGCGAACCTTTCTTTCGACCCGGCTACTTCGCTGGCCCAGCGCTCCCGCACGACTCGCACCGTGTGCGGGCTCAAGTTCAACTCCGCCGCGATTGATTCGACACCTCGACCGAGGCCGAGAAATCCTACGACTGCTCGCAGCAACGCGCGCTGCTTCGCTACTTGGGCTCCCGTAAACCGCTTCTCGCGTTCGGGCTCGGATAACCCAATCCAGTAGTCTTCTGGCAACGCACCGAACAGATCCGGGGTCTCCGCTGGCAGCTCAGCGACCATTGATCTTCCTCCTCAGTTCTCCTGGGGTCCGCGCAGCGACCGGCTGCGCTCGCACCACTGGACACTGGTCCTGAAACAAAAAAAGCGCGCGGCTGGAGATCCTCAGATCCGACCCACACAGCAAGATGCAAAAATCGGCGCCCGATCCAAACCTGCCCTCCCGGATCCACTGGCGGATGGTAGACTCTCCGACCGCGAACATCGCTGCTACCTGGGCCACCGACCACCACAATTGCGGTATCCTCGGCTCCACAAGCACCTAAGCGTCAGTGAGACAGTCACCTCTGACATACCGCTCACCCCAACGGCCGGTCACGTCCGGGCAGGCGGGCTTGAGCAACCCCAAACGGCATAGCGTTTGGATGTCGAAGTTTAGTTCGAGTCCCTCGATGAGTTCACGACTCAGCGAATCCAATCGACTGAACCACCGGAGCAGCTTCACCCCATCCTCAATCAAATCGCCTGGCACATCCGACTTGCGGCCGGGGCCATCCGTGGCCACCAGCCGCAAGCCAGTGCCTGCACAAGAAGACTCAAGCGCGCGGATCGGGGAATCCGCTGGGAGGTCGGCTGTGGATACCGATGCGCTTGAGTCGGGGAGAGGAGTCACGACCACCTCCGCAATGATCGTCCCATGACCAGGAGGCGTCCGAGTCGATGCGTGCGACGGTTGACAGGTTCACGGGCTGCAGCGCAGAGCGCGCAACACCACACAACCGCGACGCACAACCAGCTTGATAAAAACAGCCAGGTGATGGTTTTCATGTTTGCTGATCTCCGTTCTGCTCCAAATATCGCACCACTGCGCAGCGGGCGACCTCTGAGGGTTTGCGGTGCGTGCGCCGGGCGTCCCTGAGCAACATCTGATGCAGGAGTCTCGGGACCCGTATCCGCAATGTCTCGGTGAACTTGAACCTGTTTTCCGTGCTTTTCGTGCTCATTGCGTCATGCGTGCGTTGTGCCACACTGTGTCTATCGGCGTCAACAACTATTTTCTTGACCCGAAATATTTGTTGTAGCACGTTGTGCTACATGAAAGAGCCGAAAAGCGAGACGCTGCGGTTCCGCTGCGGCGAAACCTTAGCAAACCAGGTCCGCGCCGTCGCCCGCGCCCAACGACGCGATGTCCCCCAGATGCTGCGAATCATTCTCGAAGATTGGGCTGCCGCTCAGCAGTGCGCTGATAGTGCGCTCCGCGAAGATCCGGTCAGATACACCCCACCACGCAATCGGAATAAACGGGACTCCACCACGTGAGCAGCCCCGCTTGTACCTGTCGGCGGAACGCAAAGCGCGGCGGTTGGCCCAAGGGCCGGCCGCGAAAGGTCCAACCATGAACATATTCATTCGATACCGTGATAGCGGAGAGTATTATGGCCGGTACACCGACCCGCAGACGGGCAAGCGCCACACGATCAATCTCTGCACGAAGGACGCGCGCCAGGCACGTTCAGACTTGCGTGGCCGGGTGGACGCGCTCAAGCGGGGACTGTTCCAGGTCATCGACCAACGGCGCGAGGGGCCGGCGGCGACACTGGCGGAGTTGTTCGCGCGCTATAGGGAGCGCGCCGCATGTCAGCCATCGACAGCGCGGCACAATGTGCACGCCGTGGGATTGCTGCTTTGGCACGCCGGCCACCCAACTGCGGAAAGCCAGCCGTCGAGCGTGCTCACGCGCGACCTGGTGCGGACCTGCCAGGCCAACATCCTCGGCGCGGCTGGAGCAGGTCCAGAGGTGCGCCGCCGGGCAAGCGTCACAGCGAATAGTCTGCGCCGCCAAGCCCGCAGCCTCTTCACGCCGGCCCTCTTGGACGACTATGCCGCAGCCAAACTGCATTTGCCAACGGTGGCGGACTTCATGCGGGCGCCAGCGCTGCCCGTGGCTGCGGCCAGCTATTCGTTGCCTCCGGCTGAACTGATTGCCAGGCTGCGCGAGGCGGCGCCCCATTTGCGCGCGACCGATCCGAACGGATACCGGATTTATCTCTTGGCCGCGGGCGTCGGGCTGCGAAAGGCCGAGATCGCGTTTGCCCGGTGGGATTGGATCCAGACCGTAGATGGCCGGCCCGTACTGGCCGTCCAGGACAACGAGGAATTTAGGACCAAGAGCGCGCGGCCTCGAGTGGTGCCGCTCGATCTGCTTGGCGCCGGCCAGCCGTTCCAGTCACTTCAGGAGCTGCGCATTGCGCGCCTGGGCGCCGGGGTGGACTACATCCTCGACGGCCACATGACCGAGCGCAACGACTGGTCGTTTCGCAGGTTTAGCGCATGGTTGCAGAAACTGGGCTGGACCCGACACAAGCAAGCGCATGAATTGCGCAAGCTGTTCGGCTCCTATCTTTGTCAGTCGGCCGGGCTCAGTGTGGCGCAGGATCTCCTTGGCCACGCCCAAGTAAGCACCACGAAAGCCTACTACGTCGGCCAGGTCAGACTACCGACGGCTGCGATCCCACTCTGAACTATTTACCGACCACACACGCCGCCAGGAAAACCTGGCGGCGTTCTCATTTACGGATACCAGTCCAGTGGCCAGTCAACGCCGTTTCGTGGGCCGCCAACCGTGCTTGTAGGCTTGGGCGACGCGCTCGAAATTCTTTCGTTTCGTCGCGCTGCCGAATTTCACAATGCGGCCGCTACTCATCTTGAGTCGGTTGCCAGTCAGTTTCATAGGTTCATTCGGTCGATTACCGGGGAAGTTCTTTCCGTTCGAGTTCCTTGCGCAGAATCAGCAACTTTTCCTCGCGCGATTGCGCAGATCCCAGACGATGCAGAACGCCCGAAGAACTTTCGATTAGGATTCGCGGCAGGCTATCGTAGAGGTAGCTCTGAGCGTAGGGATCACGCAACAGAACCTTTTCCGAATCGGTGAACGGTTCAGAGCCGACGAGTTTCCGCATGACTTCCTGGACGCCCAAACGAATCCGTGCCCGTTGCCGGATCAGATCCTGGGTCTCGCGCCGGTTGGCATCGACTAGGCCGCGGTCACTGACTTTAATCCAGCGTCCGATGGCGTTGTTTACGATCGGCAACCGCAAAAACTTCGCAACGTCACCCGCCGGGGGAGTGTCGAGTTGTTCATTCTGGAAACGATGGAACAACGAACCGCCCAGTTCGTTCCAGGTCCATTTCGCGAGATCGCGGGTGGCCTGCCAGCCACCGGCTTCGGCTTGGGTGTCGGTCAAGATGTTCTTGCCCCGGTAGGGATCGTAGGGATTTTGGCCGTACACTTGCCAGTTCGCCCAGGCAGCGGCCACGCCGAGCATGGCGTTTGGACTTGGCACCTGGCCGCCCATGTAGCTGGTAATTCCTTCTCCCCGCCGGGTGACGGCCTGAGTGAGGAGGCCATGGAGTATCCGGGCCGGCTCAGGTAGGGGCAAACGCAGATAGGCGATCCGTTCCTGGTCGTCATCGGTCCAACCCAGCGGGATGTTCAGATAATTCGCCAGATCATAATCTGAGATGCTGGCGTATTGTTTCTGAAGACCGGGACCCATCCAACCGATGCTGGCAGCCGCCTGGATCATACTGGGCGCCGCGATCAGACCGCTGACCTTGGCCCCGAAACTCCACGGATTTTCTTGCGCGGCGTGGAAGGTGGATCGAATGGCTTCTTTCCACGGGTTATAGAACATGGCGAACAGGTCCACGGCAGCATTGCTTGCTCCACGTTCCAGGAAGTTGGGCGAGCCAGCCCGTTCTCGAACAACCTGCGCCTTCTTCCACTCGGGCATGTTTGGAAATGCACGGTCGAGATAAAGCATCCCAGCGATCTTGTTCACGCGCTCGAGAATCTGGCCCACTTCACGGTAGCCATTCCAGGCCCGGACCAACAGATTCACTTTGCCCAGTTCCCGGTTCCACTGCGCTGGGTTGGCACCGTAACTTGCCACCTTCAGGTCGTACTCGTTATCCACGTTGGACCACACCCCACGCGGATCGGCTCGGCTGATCGCCATGCGGCGCGCCAAGAAAGCATCGGCGTGCGGGTTGGCCCGGGCGCCGCGCACGCTGTCTCGGGCGGCGGCGATGGCTTTGGGCAACGCGCGCGCCCAGCCGATCGGAGCGGCAAGGCCGGGCATGTTGAGCCAGAAAGCGCCGGTATCACGCAGGAAATTGACTGGCCAGAACCCGTAATTGAGTTGGGTGAATCCCGCCTTGAGCCAATTCACCGCGCTGACGACGCCCGCGAACAATCGGTTCTCGATCGGGTTGCCGTACTCGAGCGCGTCCGCGATGACCTTGCGCACGTAGTAGGCTTTGGGTTTGCCGTCCTCCATGTAAACGATCGTGCCGACGCGATCGGTATCTTTGATGACCCACTCATTGCGCCGACCGGTCCAGTGCCGTTGCGCCAGTTGAATCTCGGCGCCTGAAAAGGGAACCGCTCCTTGGCGCGAGAGCAGCAATTGCACGGTTTCGCGCTTGGCGATATTGCGATGGGCAGCGGTGATGAGCGACAGCGCCTTCAACACCGTGGCCGTGGCGGGTTGTTTGATTTCGCCCAGGTTGCCGACCTGCCGATAGATCCGGGGACCGATTCCCGCGCCAAACGAAGCGTCCAGCAACCGTTCGATCGGCGAGGCGCCTGGCTCGCGCAGGGCCTGAAATGTGGCGTACCACACATTGTTGTCGATGACGTTCTGCTGTTCGGGGGTGAACATGCGCGCTTCATGCAACTGTCGCAGGACGATCGTTTCGTACGTGGCGCGGAACGCCTTGGCTGCTCCATCCAGGGCGGTCCATCGTTGCGGACCCAATTGCTCGCGCATTTGGTTGAGTCGTTCGAGGCTGTTCTTGGGTGTCCAGCCGCCGGGATTGGCAATGTTCAGCCGTTCCTGGCTGACGCGCTGGTGAAAGAGCAATTCGCCCAGATCGTTCCAATCCAGGTTCGACCGCACGAGGGGACCGCCCACGAGCCGGTTCATGGTGGCTACAAACCGTTCGTGTTCACTGGCGCGATAAGTGAAATTGCCCAAGGCAGCCCGCACGCGGCCTTCACGCACGCTGCCCTTGGCGATGCGATAGATCGGCCCCAGACGCCGATCGACGTGGTAAGTGATATTGTCGAGGAAATCGCGCGCATTCTGTTTGAACTGTTGGCGTAGTCGGGCCATGCTCCGGGTGTTGTCCTGGTTCCAACTCTCCCGGAGATCACGCACGCGCCGGTCCATGATCGTGCCGGCTTTGACCTGTTCCTGAAACCCGTCGTAGAGCGCCCGGAACTCCGGTTTTCGATCCATGTAATTGAAGAACAACCGGTAGTAGCTGGGGGCGCGCTGAGCCACAGCAGCCGGGTTGTTCATCAGCACGCTGAATGCTTCGGCGTACATCTCAGCAGGAGCCTTGAAGTAGTCCTCCATTTTCTCCGTGCCGCGCCACCAGGCGATCATCGGGGCCAACTCGGCTTTGATTTCCTTCAGGTCAGCTAGGTTGCGCTTTTCCAGTTCAGCTCGGAACAGAACACGGAACCGAGCGGCAATTTCCTCGGGAGTCGGTTCGCGTCCGACTTTCTTACGGATGGTTTTCTCGACCATCTTGCTGCCGATCTTCTCGGTTTTGCCTAACGCAGCCAGCCGTTCATCCAAGAGACCGCGCATGGCTTTGCGCAGCACATCGGCTTTGACAGCATCGCTCTGGCTGGCGAACCAGTTGTACAGCTCGGGCAACTTCTCGCGGGCATCTATGCCCAGGAGATTCTTCACATCCGCCGGGGTGATTCCGGTAATGCGCAGTTCAGGTTCCTCGACCAGGATCTTCTCGACAATCTCCTCGATCGGCCCCAACTCCTCGCGCATTTGCGCTTGGGCCTTGGCTCGCAGCGCGTCCACCTCCTCGGTGGTGAGCTTGAGCCCAGCCGGCCGATTGGGATCCAACGGCAGGACCGATTCCAGGTATTTCTTGAGACTGGCAATGTGGCCGAAGATGTTGCCGCGTCCTCTCAGGAACTTATCAGGCAACCAGCCTACGACGTGCCCGATTTCGTGCCAGATGGTTTTCATGGCCTCGATCGGGTTACGGTTGCGGGCGGCCATGCTGGCTTCGCGCAGCAGATGTTCGTATCGTTCCTGAACCAGGTGCTCTCTCACATCTCCGGGTCCAGCCGATTGTCGAGCCCAGTCAACGGCTTCTTCGTGCAACGCGCGCTTTTCGTCCTTGGTCAGCAATTCAAAGAGGTCACGGCGCAACTCGATTCGGCCTTTGGCACCCGGCCCCTCATTGAAATGGAACACGCCCAAGGCGCGCACGCCCAAGGCGCGCAGGCGATCCTTCAGTTTGGGCACAGCGCCCAACATGGATTTGAGCAGGCTAACGGCTTCGGGCAGTTCAAGAGGCACGGCGTCGAATAGGCTGAACGCCGGGTTATCGGCTACGGGCGGCGTGATGCCGAGTTCGCCCCCACCGGTCGCTGCGTAATCGGGCGAGGCCGCACTGCCCCCTGTGCTGGTCGTGGCACTGCTCGGCTCGGCTCCAAGCAGCGCGGTGTCTACTGCCGCAGCCGGAATCGGGGTGGGCTCAGCAGCCGGCGGCGCGCTGGCGGGTTTTGCCTTCGCTGGTCTTCCAGCCACTCCGGCTTTGCGGGCCGGCGCCTGTGGTTCAGCCTGGCCAGGCAGAGCAGGAGTTTGACCACCGGGCGGCGTAATGTCCACCTCGGCCGCCCAGGGAGTTTGCCCTATGACAACCGGTTCGCCGCCCCGCGCCGGAGCACTTTCGGTCACGGGACGGCCACCAGCTCGTGCCAGACTATCCACGGCTTGCTGGTATTCCGGGGAACGTGTCCAACCCTCGAACCGGGTGCCGCCAGCTTTCAGAGCCGCTTCCAGCGCTTGGACCTCGGGCGTCGCCAGAGCCCGACTGATTTCTGTCCGCAACCCGGGACTGCCTGCTTTCGCTGACCCGGCCGTAATGATCCCGGCGCTGACCAGCAGATTTGCCCGACCGGCCCACTTCTGATCAAGCGTGCCGTTTACTTCCAGTTCACCTTGTTGCCGAACCTGTTCGGGTAATTTGCCGGCCATGTCGATGGCAAACCCCAAGCCAATCAGCCGATGGGCGATTGGACCACCGGCCAGCCCAACCCCGGCAGTCGCACCGCCGAACGGAGTTTCCATGAATTCCACCAGCCCCTTCGCTGTGTTGAGCAACTGCGCTGTGGCGGCTGACTGCTCATCGCTCAACTTGAGGTCTTCGGTTTTCCAACCGCCAGGGGGCGGTGCCCCGGATGGTTGCGGTCGAAACCATTGCTGGATCTCTTTCCCGGTGAACGTGTGCAACGGCACGAACGGGCTAAACAATCGCTCCTCGACAGTCGGTTCACCGGCTTGCATGGCGGCCATGTGCGCCCGGATTTCCGGCGGCAAAGGGGTCTCGCCGCGGCCCACTTGAAGTTCGGCTTGAAGGTCCAGGAACGATTGCACTTCATCTTGTCGGGGCGTGGTGCCCTGGCCGATCCATGCACCAGCCCAGCGCGCGATGTGCTTCGTTATGTGCGCCTGGACCGGTGGACGTTCACCCATCCATTCCGGGCTAGGTGCCAGCCAAGGCTGCGGCGCGCCTAGAGTGGATTCTGCCTTGCCCATGGTTTCCGCGCCGCGCCGGTTCCGCGCACCCAGTTCCTCGGCCGTGCGGGCGGGTTGTTCCCAGCCAGGCGGCCCGGCCAACATCCCTTCGTATTTGGCCGCCGGCAGCGGATACCACCGCACCGACTTCGGCTGCCCTTGGGGTAGCGCCGGGGTTTGCCTGGGCGCGGGCGCGGTTTCCACCGCGGATCGAGCCGGTTCCGTATCGGTCTCGATCAGTGGTTGACCCGGCTCATCTGGGGCCGACCGTGGGGGTTCCGTCTCGGGATACCATTGAACGGATTCCGGTTTGCCTTCGGGCGGGTTAATCTCCCATTGCTGGGTCGGTTCGGCCGGCGTGTAGACCGGGATGACTCGGTTTGAACCCGTTGGTTGAAATGTTTCCGGGGAGAACTCCGGCACCTGCAGTTCGAGCGTGCGCCGGTAACGCGGCGGTCTAGCCGCAAGTGCGGCCAACAACCGAGGCTCCTCGATGTTTCCGGTGCGGCCCATTAAAGTTTGCGAATCGGAACAATCTGACCGTCAACCCTCATCTCGATTTCCCATTCCTCATCGCCATATTTGGCCGTGCCACGTTGTCCAGGGACTATCGTGTCAGGGCCTGATTTCGACTCCTGCGCTGGTTTGGCGGTTATTTTTTTTTTTACTGCGTCCTTAACTCCTTCTCCGGCGAACTTCTCCGCGAGTATCGCGCCAACGTACTTGTCAACCATCGACTCTTGCTTCTCGGACAGTGGATGCCATGGCCCATGTTCCTGCGTCTGGTAGTACTTCCTGCCTTCGATGTCCATCTGCCGGGGTGTCTCCAAAAATTTCAACTCCGGTTTGAACGGTTGCGCCGAGTTTTGACTGGTGGGAATCATCTTCTGACCGCCTACGTCGTATGTCTGGTCCGGCGCCAGGTTCCAGCCGGTGCGTTGCGGGTGCATTCGGCTAAAGGCATTGAGCAAGCTATCTGCTTGCGGGCTACCGAGAGCCTCTGGCGCCACGCTGGTTGCATAAGCGGCCCTGCCTTCGGGTGTCTGCCGTTGGGCCAATGCTTCGGGGTTTAGCACCCGAGGCGGTTCTTCCCAATACGCTCGATTGAACTTGCTGAGATTCGACCGGTCGGACGTTTCCTGCGCCATCCGATTGCCATAATACTGGTTGCGCGACAACGCTTCCATCATCTGGGCTTGGTGCAATTGCTGTTGCTGTTGCCGTTCGGCGAACACCTCTTGTAAGCGCATCCGGTCCAGCAACCCCCGCTTTTGGCCGAGGCTCATGGTTTTGAGCTGGTCGCGGTTCACTCCGTATTGGGATTCGTTGATTGTAGACAACGCATCCGATACCTTCCCCATCTGTTTCATCCGCTCATCCGCCATGTTCTCGCCGCCGGGTTCATTCGGGTCTTGCCATCCGCCGCCTTTGGACAATGCCTGCAGCGGATTGAATTCCGCGCCGCCAGGCCGGCCCGAGCCGCCCAGGATCATGTCCATGCGATCCGATTCCATTTGCTGCGCCTTCTTGGCTTCCCCTTGCTGGCTGAAGAAGTTGAGCAGGGCCATCCCGATTGCCCGGCCGCCTCCTCTATTCTGAGGAACCTGATAGGATGTGCTTG
>Ga0315295_10000237_pt1 | contig 46832 bp, 40 predicted proteins | sample YL17G14_0_MG_FD_204453 | JGI IMG/M metagenome (GOLD analysis project Ga0315295, IMG submission 204453) | Sediment microbial communities from Yellowstone Lake, YNP, Wyoming, USA - YL17G14_0 | ecosystem: Environmental > Aquatic > Freshwater > Lake > Sediment | place: USA: Wyoming | collected... | reverse complement strand
CAAGCAGTAGGGGTAGAATATTGGTCGTGCCGCTCCCTACGCATTCAAGATAATTTTTCTCTACGCAGGCAGGATCAATATCAAAAGATATAGTTGGCACTCCTTTTTTGCCCGCAATGCGACTGAATTCTCCGATGTTCGCGCCTAAATCCCAGATATTGCTGGGGTTAATTTTTTCTAAAAATTCAGAGATAAGTTGTTTTTTATGCTGAAATGCACCTGAAGAATAATTAGTATCTTCATAATACTCTGTCCATTGACTCTTCTCTGATTGCCATTTCAGTTTTCTAACAGAAAGTTCTAAACTGTCTATAAGTCCCAAGAGAGCGAACCTTTTCATTTTGTGCTTATTCATATTTATCGTTTTATCGGAAAAGTACTTTTGGCTTTTTGCGTGTAGATGTATGTGAGTGCATAAATGGAATATAAAACGTGTGCGAAATGGTAATAAAATACTAACAAGGTCTAAGGGAAGCCCATCCATATAAATTTTTAATAACTGATTTAATCGGATGTCTTTATAGTGTGCTAATGCCAAAGGCGCAAGAAAATGCTGACAAAACTGCCTATAGGCAACCCACGGATTCCCTTCTTGATATTTCTCGAAAGATAAAGTATCTATTAATACAGTCTTACAGTTTCTAAACTGAATGTTGTAAGCGCTGGCATCTTTTAAAGACATTCCAAAGTTAAGAGCTTTTTTTTGAATTTCAAGCGTTGTTAAAGCCGCATTTTTCAGTTGACTGAAACACCATTCGTATGGATAAGATATAAAGGGTATCTTCTGAGGCTTTATTATCTTGTAGGCATTGTCAGGTTTTTCACAGTCAATATCAACTTCCTCGTGAGGGATTAGCAGTGCATCTTTTACCAGAGCATCGTATAGGCCCGACCCCATTAACATGTCGTAGTTATCTTTATAAATCTTATTTACCTTCCGGTAAATAAGATTATCCTTATAAAAAAGGCAACCGCTTGGGTCGCGATACGAGCTTGGGATATTATTGCTAGCGTTTATTTCTGTCACTTTTTTTTCTAACAGATAATATTTTCTTTAAAAACATTTTAATATTATTCCAATATAGCTTAATTGCAAATATCACCCCGAACAAGGAGCCTATAATAAGTTGAAAGATATAGCTGCCGGAGCCGGGGTCTAAATAGGCATAAGCTCCTTCTGAAAAAATAAGACAAATAAAAAAAAGAAAAATAGCAGCATTTATCGATTTTATTAAAAGTTTCACTGATTTTTCCTTTTTGAAGAGCGAGAATTAATTAACAAAAAATTTGAATCATCCATAACAAATACTTGCTCATATTTAACCTTGATTATAGGATAGCAATAGCTACTTGTCAAGTCATGCTATATTATATACAATGAAGAAAGAGCCCGAAATATAAATTATAGATTTTTCAATTAAATTGTAGTATTATATAAAAGACAAAAGTGAGAAAAAACAAAATAAAACTATATCTCTCTGCAGTTTTAGCCATAATTTTATCATTAATACTTGCAGAAACTACCTATTATATCGGCACGAGAAGGCGCATTATCGAAGAATGCAAAAAGGTAAATTATAATTCAGCCGCTAAAAAAGTAGTTTTTTTAGGGGATTCATTTTTGGTCGCAAAACCAAGGTTGTCTGAAGTTGTAAAAGGCGCGATCCGAAGTGACATATCTATATTAGACCTCTCCGAGGTTGGCTTTGGCCCTTTCGATTATTATAACAAATTGAGAAATCTATTCGGATTTGTACATGGCATAGATAATGTTGTTGTTTTCGTATATCTAGGCAATGATATTTTAGAAGTGTACAACATAGCTTTAACGTTGCCGATATACGCCGAGGTAAGATTTTTGTTAAAAAAGCATCTTCCAGGGACAACATCGTTAATACAGAAATTAAAAAATACCATATATGAAATTTTATATATTAATGCGGGGGGAAAAAAGAATAAAGACGAAAGCACACCTATTTTTTTTATGAATAGACCCGATGTTTACAATAAGCTTTTCTTATTAAAGGATAATGAGGCAAAAAAGGCTGTGGAGAAATTTGAAGAGATATTGCTAGAAATAAATGAATTAACCAAAAAGAATGGTTCAGGGGTAATTTTTATTCTGATACCTGCCGCTTTTCAGGTAAATAGGGAGTATTTTAGCATATTCGAAAATAATTTTAGTAAACTCGATGAAGATTTAATTGTTACAGATAAGTTACAGGATGAATTGAAAAAGAATTTTATCAATAACAATGTTAAATATATAGATTTACTCAAAGAATTTAAGGAATACAATAATGCGGAGAGTCTTTATAGACTTGATGAGAATAATGACCACTGGAGCGAAAGGGCAATAACGATAACGGCAAATATACTGAAAGAAAATCTTCCAAAATAAAAAATTACAAAAATATTTTTTAAATATGATTAGGAAATTCGTAGACTTCATTAATAAAATCCTGTGCTGGGTTAAAAGAAATCAAATAACAAAACCAAAAACCAAACTTACCAAGATTAACGTAGGAAGCGGAGCGCAGGTATCCGCCGGTTGGATTAATATTGATGTTGGAATAAGCTATTTTTTTTCAAAATCACCGACCTTTATTTTAAAAAAGCTTTATAATTTTTCAGGGTATAAGCATTTGCTTTCTCGGGAACAATATTGTGATATTTTAAGAAATCATACATTAATTCATCATGATGTCGGATTTGGCATCCCCTTTTCTGACGATTCCGTCGATTATCTTTATGCCTCTCATTTTCTTGAGCATCTCTTTATAAAGGACGCCAAAAAATTTCTGAGGGAATCGTATAGGGTGCTAAAAAAAGGCGGGATTTTAAGAGTGTGCGTTCCTGATCTGGAACGCATTATCCAACTATACCATGGCGGTAAAAAGAAAGAGGCGCTGGATTGGTTATATGGCGTCGAGGACAGTGGTTATTTTTGCTCTCATAAGTATGCGTATGATTATGAACTTCTCAAAAGGTACCTTGAAGAATCGGGTTTCATTAATATTAAAAGATGCTCGTTTATGCAAGGGGAAACTCCCGATATTAATGTGTTGGACAATAGGCGAGAAGATACCCTTTATGTAGAGGCGGCTAAATAAGTCAAAGACGTGAAAAAGCTCGCAATAAATATTATTTCAGGCCCATTTCTGCCGATCCCTCCGGAAAAAGGAGGAGGCGTTGAAGTGTATATAAATGAACTCGCAAACGAGCTGTCAAAAAGACATAGGGTCAGGATTTATGCGCCGGTTTCAAATAAATCGACTTTGAACAACAATATAGAATATGTAAATTTTAGGATTTTTAAAAAAAGCAATAATTGCATAATGCGTATTATACAGGATATATCGTACGGCCTTTTAGTATGGACGCGATTAAAGAGAGCGGATATAACTCATTTTTTTCACATAAAGACATTCGTTATCTGCATATTTAATCAGAAAAAGGGCAAATCGATTGTTAATTTGCAATTTTTATTCAAAGGAATAAGCGCTTTTTTCATAAAATACGCGGATATAATTGTAGCTAATAGTAAATTTTTGAAAGAGCAATTTATAAAAATAAATAATTATCAGGAGAGCCGCATCATTGTTGTGCCGAACGCAGTTAATCTGGAAAAATTTCAAATAAACACAAATTTATTACGGGAAAAATATAACATTAAAGACAAGACAGTAATCGGCTTTATAGGCAGGATAGCATGGGATAAAGGGATTATATATTTACTAACGGCTTTTAAAATGCTTTTGGATAAATATAGAGATATCGTATTGCTGATTGTGGGCCCTTACAAAGATGAAGAGTTCGGCGAATATGCGCATTTTAAGGAATTGCAGAAGATAATTTTTGACAATAAATTAGGGAACGACGTTATTTTTACAGGGCTTATTGCGCATGAAGAATTGCCTCAGTATTATCATGCGTGCGATATTTTGTGTTTTCCCCACATATGGGAGGAGACTTTCGGCATTGTAGCGATAGAGGCTTTGGCATGCGGAAAGCCCGTTATTATTTCAGATTCAGGAGGACTGGCCGAAATAATTTCAGATGGGCTCGACGGTTTTATTGTAAAGAAAAAAGATGCGGAGCAAATAGCCAGCCGTTTATCGCAATTAATTGACGATACAAACTTAAGGGCTTCTATTTCGCAAAAAGCACGAATCAGGGCAGGCGATTTCAGTTTTGAAAAAATAGCTAGAGAATACGAAAATATATATAAAACCTTACAATAATCAATATCTCAAAAAAAGAGAAGATATGCTTAAAAAAAATGTGGATATTATACTAAAGCAAATCGGTCCTAACGATAAAGTTCTTGATATAGGAGGATGGATAGCGCCTTTTAACAGAGCAAACTACGTTATAGATATTATGCCGCATGAGACACGCGGAATTTTTGGACACTCGGGCCCGGAAAAGGAATTTTTTACCAGGGATAGATGGATAATTCATGACGTTTCAAGCGTTAAACCCCTGCCTTTTAACGATAAAGAAATAGATTACGTAGTATGCTCTCACTTATTAGAGGATATAAGGGACCCAATACGTTTATGTTCGGAGATTATTAGAGTCGGCAAACGCGGATACGTTGAAGTACCCTCGAGAACCATTGAATCAACAATGGGCGCAGAAAGCAAAGAAAATTTTTATGCCGGATATTACCATCATAGGTGGCTTATAGAAATCGCTAACTCCGAGATTGTTTTTCGTCATAAATCCCATCTTCTGCATAGCTCATCACGGTTCCATCTCCCAAAGAAATATTTGAAAAAAATGAAAGAAGAAGATAAGGTTTCGTATATGTTTTGGGAGGGTTTTTTCGAATACAAAGAGATTATACAGGTGTCGTATTGTAAAGTTATGGAAGAATTGGAAAATTTTGCGAGAAGTAAAATAACGCCGTCATATTTTAAAGCCAAAGTCCGAAAATTAAGAGAGATGCTTAAATTCATTAGAAATAGAATTAGAATAAGGAATAGATCAATTGAATCTTGCAGTGATTTTTGGAAAAAAATTCCGGATATTGAATCGAAATAAACAAATAAAATGTTGTTAAGGAACAATTCGCTAATAGAAAAAATAATAGAAAAATTAAAGAATCTTTTATATCAATCTAAGATTTTATTTTTATATTCCCGAATTCCATTTAACATAAAATATCTTTTTTTAAACGCTAAAACACCCAAATCAATAAATTTAAGTTTAAGCGTAAGATGCCAAGCACAGTGTATATACTGTCCAAAGGACCGAGGATCTAGAATTTTTCCCAAAGATATGAGTTTCCAGACCGCAAAAATAATCATCGATCAGCAGAAAAATAAAAATTACAAAGGCAGGTGGTTAATAAGTGAAAATGGCGATCCATTTTTAAATAATGAATGGTATAAGATAACTAAGTATTTGAGGGATGCCTTTGCTGAAAATGAGTTGATTATCTTTACCAATATGGGTTTGGTGAATATAAATGTTGCGGAAAAAATATTAAGCCTTAGACCGAAGGCCATTATTTTTAATATGGACGGAGCAACTGCGGATACATACGAATATGTTAAAAAAGGCCTCGATTTTATTGAAGTCAAAAATAATATCATTAATTTTATCAAATTGCGGAATAGCATTAATTCAGAATGTCGGATAATTGTCTACATAATATCAGCCTATAGATATCTCAAAACTTTTAAAAAGGATACTTCAGGATTCATAGATGATACAGAAGATATTGTAAGCATATTAAAACCCTATATTAAGTCTGGGGATAATATTGTAAGGAAGTGCACAATAGGATTATGGCATTTGCGAGAGAGCCTAAACTTGAGAAAAGATAATATCTGCTCTCAAATAATTAGAATATTATGCGAATTATTTGTGGCTCCCAATGGTGCAGTATATCCATGTTGCAGTATGTATAACGCAGATATCGATATTGGAAATATCAATTATGAAAAGATAGATCAAATTTGGCATGGAAAAAAGAGGGAAAAATTTTTAAAACATCTTTTTAACAAAAATTATTCAGAAATCGGCAAACCCTGCAGTATATGCGTTTACTAAAAACATAAAATACTTTAAGCCATGAATCAAATCCATTTCGCCTGTCTTTAAGTAAGTCACAAATTTACCTATCCATTTTTTATTAGATAGAAAAAGATTATATAGATTTACCATGTTGTATAGGTTATAATAATTGCATTATCTTAGGCATATATGACTACTGAAAACAAAATATCAACTGTTATTGCGACACGGGATAATGAAGATACTATCTATAAACACTTAGAGAACATAAAGGAAATAACCCAAATAGTATAATTGTGATAGGCGGTAAGTACAAAAAGTTAATTTATATATTACTCACCTTAACATTAAGTCTTTTTGTGTGTGAATTTTTTCTTCGCGTATATTGGGAACCCCGAGAAAAGAGCTTATATCCGTTTTTACAAAATCCTTTCATAGGCCAAAACGTCTATTATCCTAATAAAAAATATATCGTACCACACATCATCACACCCTATTCAATGAAAAAAGACAATATTATTGAAACAACAAATGCGTTCGGCTTTAGGTCATCGTCCATGAAAGAAATTAAAAAAGAAAAAAATGTTTATAGAATTTTTTTTCTGGGCGATTCGACAATCGCTCAAATGAATCTTCCAGAAAATGAGACATCATGGAAAATTATAGAAGAATGCCGTAACAAAAATTCAAATAAAATTCGTTTTGAATGTATTAATGCGGGCATGAATTCAATGGATTCGCAAACAGCGGTCGCCATAATGGCTCATGAATTAATTCATTACGATCCAGACATGGTTATCATTATGTTGGGGATAAACGATTTGTCCTCTGTTTTCTTACAAAGGCGTTATGACCCATTTCACAAGAGGAGGATCGCTTATAGCTTACCTTTCAGAGATATTTTGAAAGAATTGTATAAAAAAAGTTATACCTGTATCTTTATAAAAAGAAACATATTCGATAGAATTACAAATGCGTCTTACAAAGAACCAGAATTGACAAAACTCGAAAAACTTAGAGCAAAATGGAAAAAGGCACAAAAAAAAATATTTACAGATTTCCCTTCTATTAACGAATTTAAGAAAAATATTAAATCACTAATCGGGATAACGAAAACTAACAATATACGGATATGTTTTTTAACACAGCCGAGTCTTTATTCCGAAAATATGCCTGAGGAGCAAACGGATGTCACCTGGTGTGTAAATGAAGAAGATTCTGTAACGGCCGATGTTTCTACGCTTTATAGAGGCATGAATATTTTTAACGAACAGATCAGGGTTATATGTAGAGAAAATAACACGGAATTTATTGATATCGCAAATAAGGTTCCTAAAGACCTGCGGTATTTCATTGACCAATGTCATTACACACCCCAAGGTGCCGAACTGATTGCGAGAAATATTATAAGTTATTTTGAAGAGAATGAGGAAAAATTTGCTTATGCAAAATAATGCTGATCAAGGAAAGATATCAGCGGTTATTACGACTCAGAATAATGAAGACACTATAACCGTGTGCCTCGAAAGCATAAAGGACATCGGCGACATTGTTATCGTTGATTCTTTTAGCTCGGATAAAACCATTGAGTTAGTCAAAAAATATACCGATAGAATATATTTTAGAAGATGGGACGGTTTTTATGAGCAAAAAAAATACGCCGTATCTTTGGCAAATAATGATTGGGTTTTATTCCTTGATTCGGACGATGTTTTAGATGAGGAGCTTTTGGAAGAAATTTACCGCACTCTTTCAAGAAATGAACAGTACACGGGCTATGAGGTAAAGGTGGTTGCAAATTTTTTGGGTAGAGACTTAAAATATACAGTGAAACCCTTTTTTAGGATAAAGCTCTTTAGAAAAAATAAAACAATTATGGTAAAAAACGGGATAGATGAGGATTTTACAACAGAGAATCTCGGCAGGATAACCAAAGGAATACTGCGCCACTTTACTTCCACTACAGCGAGAAGCAGGCTGTCAAAAACTTTTTTATACGCATCTTTATTTGCCGATGAATGCTATAATTCAAAAGAAGGAAAAAAATGGTTTGTAAACATATTTTACTGGCCGGTAAGAAGCTTTTTTGGGGCCTTTTTTATACAGCAGGGTTTTCGGGACGGCTGGCCCGGATTTTTGTGGTGTCTTTTTAATGCATTGCAGCATTTTTTACGTTACTGGATAATAGGAAAAAGACGCATAAAAAGTAAATTGCGGACAATATGAAAAAAATACTTTTTGCGGCTCAAGACACATACCTTGGCGGCGGAGAAATAGCGCTTATAAATCTGATACAGGAATTAAAAAAAATGGGATACGCGGCTATTTTAATTCTTCCGCGCGACGGGCCGTTTTCCTACGAGGCAAAAAGGCTTTCCATAGATGTCAGAATTATCGATATGCCGCTAATAGGAAAAAGGGTAATTAAGCACCCTATCAAATTTTTGACAGCACTTACGGAAATCTCAAAAATTATTAAGAGGGAAAATATCGCATATATATTTGCAAATACGCTTAATTCCGGAATATATGCTTCAATAGCAGGGAAGATTTTCGGCATTATGCGCATATGGTATTTCTGGGGGTGTTATTTCCCAAAAAACAAATTATGGCAGGTGATATATAGAATGCTTTTTAATAAATTGGTTTTCTGTTCTCACTATATCAAGAAAAGAATGAATATACGCACCTTTAAAGAGAAAGATCTTCTGGTTGTCTATCCGGGAATAAATATAGCCCAGTGGGATGGAGATAACAGCTGGTATGAAAATTTGTTTAAAAAGGAGAATAAAATCCCGGTAAATTATTCTATATTCAGTATTATCGCTCGATTAGATCCCTGGAAAAACCATGAGATGTTTATTGATGCCGCAGGCAAGATAGCAGAAAGGCATTCCAACAGCTTTTTTGTTATAGCCGGGCCCTATAAGGAGGAGGAGGGGGGGAGCGAGGGCTATAAATTTAATCTTGAGAAAAAAATTGAGAGTATGCCGGTATTAAAGGGCAGGATGTTATTTACGGGTTTTGTAAAAGATATAAAAAAGGTTATAAAGGCTTCGGAGGTAGTATTTTCATGCAGTGGGAAGAACAATAACCCGGAACCTTTTAGCATATCTATTATGGAAATTATGGCATCCGAGCGGCCTCTTATAGCCACATCGGCGGGAGGAACGCCCGAGATACTAACAGACGGTGTTAATGGTTTCCTGGTTAAGCTCGATGACTATAACTCTATGGCCCGGAAGGCGCTGCGGATTATCGGTTCGCATTCGGAATATGGTAAGATTGTTAGAAACGCGAAGACATGCATCGGAGAAAAATATACTATCGAGAGATTCGCTCAAGAAATAAGCGCTATTTTTCTATCAGAGAATAGCGGCAATAGGAGATAACTTGAATATTTTGTATATTTCAAGCGGCATTACATTTGGCAGGGACAAGTATAAATTAGGCCTAGTTTTCAGTTATAGAGTTATTAGAGCGCTGCATATGAAGGGCCATAAAATAACGCTGGTTTGCTTATCCGGCCCTGATAAAAAAGATACGGAATCTTCAAACCATTTAAAACCTTTTTGTTCAAACATTATTCTGGCCGAGAGAAAGAGCTGCAAAGGAAGGCTTGCCCATAGGGCGCTTCGACTTTATTGTTTTATTACGAATACGTACATGGAGGCATACCTTGCAAAATCTCAGGACATGAAAAATAAAATCATATCCATGGATAATCCGGATCTGTTTGATATAGCAATCTATGATGCCTATGACCTGGTTCAATATTCCGGATGCATCAGGAATATCCCAAAAATACTTTATTTAGGCGACAGCATTACGTTAAGAGCGCAAGAAATGATGAAAAGTAAATACCTCAATTTAATTTCACGGATGGAAATAAGAAGATGCATGGATAGAATAAAAGGTATAGAAAAAAATTGTTATACAGATTTTGCTAAGTGTATAGTAGCTGCCGAGGGAGACAAAAAAGCCATCCTCGGGTTAAATTCCAAATTAAACATTGAAGCGCTGCCGTTTAGCGTTGATACAGTTTATTTTAAAAAGACAAAACCGGAAGAAGAAAACATAATTCTTTTTACCGGTATACTTTGGACAGAACACAATTGCGACGCAGTTTTGTATTTTTGCAACGAAATACTGCCTTTGATCAGAAGAAAGAATAGAGACGCTGTTTTTATTTTAGTAGGGGGCGCTGCCAGGGAAGAAATAAAAAAATGCGCAAAAAAAGATACGCGTATTAAACTGGTGGATTTTGTCGAAGATATAAGGCCGTATTTGGAGAAAGCAACTGTTTTTGTTTCGCCGATAAGGCTCGGGGCCGGCATGAACAATAAGGTGCTGGAAGCCATGTCAATGGAAAAAGCTATAGTTACTACGGAACACGGCAACAGATCAATAAGTTTGAAGGATGGCTTAGAGGCTTTTGTCTGCGATGATAAGTTCAGATTTGCGGAAAAGGTTTCAGAACTTTTAAAAGACAAAGAAAAAAGGCGTCTTTTGGGCCAAAACGCAAGAATTAAAGCGGAGAAAGAATTCTCTATAGAAGCTTATGCCGGTAATTTGGACAAGATTATAGAAACCGTACGATCTCATATTTAACATATGCGATATAGAAATGTATCAAAAATCCATCCGTTTATAGTAGCTGTTTTTTATACCCTGGATAAAATAGTTATATTCCTGGGGCTCGTACTTGTTGTAAGGATATTAGAGCCCAAAGATCTGGGGATTGCCGAATTAGCGCAGGTATTTATAGGCGTTTTTGTAATCGGTAAGTTTACCGTCTTTCATCACGCGCTGGTTTATAACAAAGAAACGAGTGATGAAATTTATAATGCAGGATTTACGGCTGATTTCGTCCTTTCTTTATTGTTTTACATTGGTATTTTTATCTCAGCGCCTTTTTGGGCTGATTTTTACAAAACAGCTGTCTTGGTGAATCTTATACGGGTGGTCGGCTTAAGCATCATTTTGGAGAGTTTACTCGTAGTGCCGCTTGCCAGGCTTGAGAAAAATCTGAAATTTAATGTTATATACAAATTTTATTTTTTCATATCGCTATTTAGATTATCATTAATGGTAATGTTGGCTTTGAAGGGTTTTTCGTATTGGAGTATTATATGGTCGCATTTCGTGAGTGTATTATTTTCGGTTTTTCTATTTAATTTATATGAACCGGGCAAGGCAAGGTTTAACATAGATATAGTGTTATTCAAAAAACTTTTTGCATACGGGAAGTATGTATTTATTATTAATCTATCAGTTTTTATATTGAAAAATATCAGCGGACTTTTTATAGGAAAAATGCTGGGTGTTGCTATGTTGGGCTTTTTTCTCGTTGCGTATAAGTGGGGATTTTGGATTATGAACAATATTTTCGCGCCTTTGGATAGAATCCTTTTTCCGTTATATGCTAAATACAGGGAGAAAAACGACATATTAAAAAAAATATTTCTGAAATCCTTAAGATATTCATCGGTATTCGCTCTTTTTATTTCTGTCGGATTATTTTTAATTGCCGGGGAATTTGTGCATGTTCTTTTAGGCGATAAGTGGCGCGCGGCAGTAACACCTCTAAAAGTGCTTTGCATTGCCGGGTTAATAGAATTTTTTGGCTCCCTCTCCTACACTTATTTAAGGGCCGCGGGATTTATAAAAATAGAATCGACGCGGCGCATAGTTTATTCTATATTATTATGTGCGCTGTCTTACCCTATGATTAACGCATACGGTCTTTTGGGCGCCTCTTGGGCCCTGCTTATAGCAACAACGATAACACAATCTTTATACACTATTTACATCATACGGAAAATGCGGTTGACTTTTAGGGAGATATTCAAAGATTTATATATTCCGCTGATTTCCGTAACATGCATGATGATGTCAATGGGGTTAATGAAGATATTCGTGTTGAATAGGTTATGTATAAAAGGTTTTTTGGAATTAGCGTATTTGGCCTTGGTTGAATTTTCTGTATATGCAGCACTTATAGCATTATTTATGGGAAAGGAAGCGGCTTTGCTATTACGCGCTATGAGCAAACAATCAGCCAACATTGACGAGATTTTGACTATCTGACTGAACTAACCGGTAATTATGAATATTATTTTCCTAACAAATGCAAGGAAGGATATGGCTGAAGGAACATCCGGTTATTTTCTTTATCTAAAGAGGTCATTGCAGGCGTTGGGGCATAGAGTGGATTTGATATTCAGAGATAGTTTTATAAATTTTACCGGAGAAAACAGCGTTGTCAGGGCAATGCTATTTCCGATTTTCCCAATTTTAATTTTGCCTATAATTTTCATTAAGATGCTGGTGATAAAATATGACGCTGTTGTTATATCAAGCGGCGATGGTTTTTTATTCGGGCTGTGGAAAAAAATATTTTTTAGAAAGAAACCCTTGTTCATAATGCTGTCACACGGACTGGAACATCTTCTTTGGAAGCAGCTGACTTACGAAAAAAAAATCGATGCCGCTACGCGAATAGGATTAAAACAGGCCTTTTTCATGTCTTTTGTCAGGCTTCTTGAAGTAGACGCATCCCTGCTGTTGTCTGATAGTATATTTATAGTAAGTGAAAAAGAAAAAAGGCATCTCGGAGGAAAGCGCTTTTTAAAACACAAAGTTAATGTTTTATATCCCGGAATAGACGATATATTTTTAACCCAGAAAAATATTACGAGAGACCGAGAATTGTTGTTCGTCGGTAATTGGGTTCCCTTAAAAGGGGTGCAGTATTTAGTAAAAATATTTTTAGAACTTTTAAATAAGTTTAATACCTTAAGCCTTACGGTAATCGGCGCAAACGTTAAGGAAGAATATGTGCTGCAGGATTTTCCTGAATATTCCAGAAAATTTGTTAGAATTGTCCCGACTATGTCGCAACAGGGGCTTTCAAAGGAATATCTAAGACACCGCATATTTCTATTCCCAAGTCTCTATGAAGGTTTTAGCCGGGTTGCCATGGAGGCTATGGCATCAAAAATGGCTGTTTGCGTAACCGAATCCCTTGGCATATCCGAGATTATTCAACACGGATTAAACGGATTTCTTGCTCCGGCCAGAGATGTCTTGAGATTTACGGAACTAGTCAGCAAACTTTTGGATGACGAGAAATTATGTGATTTTTTGGGTGAAAACGCATTTAATACAGTTAAAGAAATGGATTGGAGAAGAACGGCCGATATCTTTATAAACAGTATAATTAAAACTAAAAAATAAAAGGCATCCGTGTTAAAAGAAAAGAAAATAATTATATTAATAGCGCTTTGTGCGCTAGTTTTTCGTTTATGTTTATTTGTTATCGGGTCAGTCAAAGAAGAAAGATTTTTGTATGCCGATTCTATAAGGTATTTAACGACAGCAAAAGGTATAATACAAAATGGCATAATGAAACCGGACGGTAATAGTGTCGATATGTTAAGCGCGCCTTTATATCCATTATTTTGTGCGCTTCTTCTTAAAATATTTTCTTCAATAAAAGCGATTATGTTAATCCAGAATCTTTTGGGCATGATTATTTGTATCCTTGTTTATAGATTGGGTAAGGCTGTTTTTGGACGTAAGGTTGGTTACATCGCTTCTTTTATTTACGCAGTAGATATCCTATCCGTTATCCATACAAATACATTACAGACAGAGACACTTTTTACTCTGTTCTTTATAAGCTCTATTTATTTATTTATTTTATTTTTGAATAAACAAAAAATAAAATATCTTATATTCTCATCTTTTCTTTTGGGCATATCGGTTATGACGCGTGAAGTCGCAATGTATTTTTTCCTTATAGGTATTATTTCATTGATTATTAAATACAGCAAAAAAATGAAATTATTATTTAGTTACGCAGTTTTATATATGTTTATCTTTTTAATGCTGCCTTTTATCTGGTCATATAAAAATTATATCTACACAAAAACATTCGCTTTAAATTATAAAGCCGAAATAGCGCTATATGCATCTATATTTTCACAATCGGAATTGGCGAAAACCAAGGGCGATTATGGCGAAATATGGGCAAAATACGTAAAAGAAATAGACGACCTTTATAATAAATATGAGAATAAGAATATATGGTTAAATGAATTAAGAAAAAAAATATCAAATAAAATTATATCTGAACCTACCCTATTCATAAAAGGTTATACAAAAGGAATGATTAGAATGCTTATAAATGTTCCGAGAGCAGAATTTGTTTTTATTACTGGGCTGCCTTATTCGGGCAGGCTGGGGTTTCTTTTGGATTATGCTGATTTTAATAATGTTTTAAATGTTATTAAACAAATGCACCCCATTGTTATTTTGTTCGTTATCTATAGTTTATTTATAAATTTTACTCTTTTAATATTCTCTTTAAAAACATTTTTTTCGTTCTTTGAATTTAATCAAAAAAAGAAATTATTAACATGCTTTCTTTTTCTAGTTGTCATATATTTTGTTTTATTGTCAACAGGTTCTAATGCCGTATCGCGCTTTAAAGTTCCTATCATTCCGGTATTGTGTATATTGGCGGGATCCGGAATATACGGGAAAGATATTTAATTATGCGAATAGTTTTTGACGCAAGCCCCTGCGTCCGTCATATGACAGGCATAGGCACCTACGCAAAAGAGCTTATACGTCATCTTTTAACTTTTGACACAGAGAATAATTATACTGTATTTTTTGTGCAAAGCCCGTTTCAGCGCAGGCGGTTATACTTTCCTAAAACGCCGCAAAAAAAAGTTTTATATAAATCTATAACAGCGCCTTACGGTTTGATGAAATATTTATGGAACAGTCTAAATATCTGTCCTATAGAATTTATCACAGGTTCAGCTGATATAGTTCATTCGGTGGACAGAATATCGCCCAAAACAAAAAAAGCCAAAATAGTCACCACAATGCTTGATATGATATGGTATGATTCGGAGTTTATTAACAATAAAGAAGGGACTGCCGCATTTAGGCAAATAATGGATACCATGAAAAGGTCGAGCGGCGTTATTACATGTTCTGATTTTTCCAAATATGAAATATTAAATAAATTCAATTTTTTAAAAGATAAAATCCATGTAATTCCTTTAGGCGTATCGGATAGATACCGTGTCATTGAAAAGAACGAGTTAAATTATAGATATGATAATAGATACCCTTGGAAAGAATTTATTTTATATGTCGGCCTGCTGGATGAGAAAAGAAAGAATGTTGAACGCATAGTTTCGGCATACGCAAAGCTAAAGAAAGAAAGTAAAATAAAAGAGAAATTGCTGCTTTTAGGTAAATTTTTCAGGCCTTCTCCGGAATTGACGGCGTTAATAAAAAGAATCAATCTTCCGGACGATATTATTTTATATACGAAATGGCTGCCGGATGAGGATATGCCCCTTATTTACAATAAAGCAAAACTTGTTCTTCTTCCGTCATTGTATGAAGGTTTTGGTTTGCCTGTAATAGAGTCTTTTGCCTGCGGTACACCCGTTATAACATCAAATATATCTCCGATGAAAGAAATAGCGCAAGATGCGGCTCTTTTGGTTAATCCCGAGGATGAAGAAGAATTAGCGGGTTCTATAGAAAATATATTGTCAGACGATGTTTTATATAATGAATTAGTAAAAAAGGGCCTGGAGCGAAGGAAAAATTTTAATTGGGAAAAAACTGCCTGCGAGACTATCAGGGTATATGAAAGTTGCTTCAAATGATTAACGAGAGTATCGAAAAAGTTCCCATTTGTCATTCTGAGCCCCGCGCCTGTCCGCCGACTTGTCCTCCGACTTGTCCTCCGAAGCCCGAAGGGCGAAGGAGGAAGCCCGAAGGGCGAAGGAGGAAGCCTTGGCGAAGGCGGAAAGCGGGGCGAAGAATCTAACTGAGTTAGATCCTTCGTCGAGCTGACTTCGTCAGCCCTCCCCAGGATGACAGGCGGAAGGACTTTCCCGATTATTGTGACATTTTTTTAACATCTATTTTTTTAATAGACTTTATCGTATTAATAAAAAAAGAAATAAAGACGTAAAGTATGGATAACTTAATGACTGTATTGCCGGATTATACCTATCAGATTATTACTGTAATAGCTTTTGCTTGTTTTTTATTGATTAATGAAAAAAGTTTTGTTTATCTTGTTTTAATCTTTATATATCTTTTGCCGAGGGCGGGGTTAGATATATGTTTTCAAGTAACTTTTTCGGAAGCGAAACCTATGCCGTATGGGTTCATAATGATGGGCTTTCTGATTGTGGGCTGGTTTTTAAAAAATATTCGCTCGCCTAAGAATTTAAGGCATCCTTATAAACCGGGAATTGCATTTTTTCTTTATTCAATATATGCCATAATGGCACTTTTAATGGGCCTATCCCATTACGGTCAATTGCACGTTATCATTTTGGAATTTGTTATATATTATGTTTCTCTTTTTGTTTATTTTGCGACCGTTGATATGGATATAAAAAAAAGTGGTGTAAAATTATTTATTAATGGATTTATTTTAGTATCACTTTTAGTGTCTGTATACGGAATAATATTAAGATTCGCAGGTCCGCGATTTTTAATCGATGGTATAACTTTTAATGATGGCGGCACAATCGGTCAGAAAGACTTCTTTCACTTTCCTATCGAATGGCAGTTAATAACTGCACGCAGGACTCTTTCTACATATGGTGACCCAAATTGTTTAGCAGCCCAGATAGTAGTGTTTATCGCAATTATTACAGCGCTTATTGTTAAAGAAGAAAAAACCCCACTCCACAGAAAGTTCTATTTATTTGTTTGCTTAATAACGAATTTCGTGTGTTTGTATTTTACGGAATCGAGATCCGGGCTCATTTCTGTTTTAATAGTTTTTATTTTATTTGCGCTTCTTGGGTTGAGAGGTTTTTTCTTCGTATCTATTTTGGCTGTAGGAGGCTTTGCTTTTTTTAGCCAGACTATCGCAGGCTTTCTAAAAGTACACAGATTGGGCAGATTTGGTTTAACGAGTCCGGCGGCAATGCTTTTTCAACCCAGTGTATTCTGGCGATTTATATCGCAATACCCGCTTGGCGCAGGGTTCGGCGGCCATATTAACCCAGATCTGACCATAAGATCAACCATACATGCTTTCGACGGTTACAACAGCACCCATCTTCACATTTTAACAAAAATAGGAATTTTTGGATTTTTGGTTTTGATAGCTTTATTTTATGGAATGTTTAGGCATTTCATAATGAATTTTAATAAAATAGAAAATACGACCGTTAAGGCTTTTGTATTAGGCGGAACCGTGGGTTTAATTGTTCAGCAATTATGTTTCGCAATCAATAATTTATTCATGCTTCCCGGAGGCGCTTTTAATTATTTGATAATGTGCGGAATAGTCGCATTGGCCATTTCTTATTTTAAAAACAGTTAATCAGTATATGAAAAAAAATAAGATTTTACTCGTATCGGGCTCATACCCCAATATATTTTGCGGAGTCGGGGATTATATAAGAAAATTAGCCAAGAAATTATTGTTTAGTAATTTTGATGTTTCGGTTCTGACGAGCGCGGATGCCGTAATTCAAAGAAATGAATATATCTATCCCATAATTAAAAAATGGGGATTTTTTGGGTTGGTGAAGGCACTTTTTTTTGTTAAAAAAATTAGGCCGGAACTTATTAATTTACACATACCGACTATTAGATATAGAGCCACGTTCAGCATCATGGGCTTTTTCCCCATTTTAGCAAAGATTTTTTTTAAAGATATCCCCGTAGTCGTAACCATACACGATTTTTCTATTTCTAAGCCCCATTTTAAAATATTCTTTTTACCCCTTCTTATAACACCTGAGAAAATAATCATAACCAATAATAGCGATGAGCGGGATATTGTTAAACGCTTTCCTTTTGTTAAAAATAAAATAAAAAAAATTTATATAGCGCCTTCGGTTGAATTAGAAGATTGGGATAAAAATAAAGAAAAGGAGTTTTTAAAAAGAGTAAATTACAAAGAAAAAGATTTATTTATTTCAACCTTCGGGCTCATTAAGCCGGATAGATACTTAGAAGTAATAATAAAGGCTTTTTATGAATTAGCAAATAAAAACGATGCATTAAAATTACTTGTTATTGGCGGCGTACCAAAGGCCCAATATAAACAATATCTTAAAAGCCTGACAGATTTATGTTATAACCTAAAGCTTGAGAATAAGGTGTTTTGGCTGGGATTTTGCGACAGCGGGGAAGTTTCCTTTTATCTTTCAAAAAGTCTGCTTTCAATACTTCTTTACGAAAGAGGAGCCAGTTTCAGAAGGAGTTCGCTTATTAATTGTATGTTAAGGGATGTGCCGGTTGTAACTAATGTAAATAGTAAATACGGCTTGGATCAAGACCTTTTAAATTCGGGCGTAGCGCTTTTTGTAGATTCTATTGACATAGATAAGATACTTAAAAAAACAAAATCCATTTTATACGATAATAATACGGCGCAGAAAATGAAAGAAAATATGAGAATGCTTAAAAACTTGTTTCAGTGGCACACCGTAATAGCGGAGACCTCCGATTTATTTTCAGGAATTATTAGTAACAGAAGAATATGAAAAAGATATTAATTATCAAATTATGGGCCATCGGCGAAGTAGCGCTTTCTACCGCATGCATCCCAAAATTGAAAAATAAATATAATGATTCGGATATATATTTTTTAGTAGGTGAGAAATCAAAAGATATACTCGAAAACAGCCCTCATATTAAGGAAATTATATCAGTTGACGAGAACATGTTTTTAAAGCCGGATTTAATACGCCTGCTGAAACTTATAATGTTTTTGAGGAATCAGCGTTTTGACATAATTGTAGTTTTACATTGCCATACTCTATTTTCTTTATTTTCCCTATTGTTGGGCGCTCCGGTAAGGGTTGGATTGGTGCGCCCGGGGTGCAGAAGTTTTTATACTCTGCAATCCGTAAGCAGCAGTAATTCTAGACATAAGATGTTGGAATATTTGAGCGTTTTGTGGAGACTTAATATAGATATAGATTATCGCGATACTAAGATAGAGATATTTCCCGACAAAGAAGATAGATATGCGGTAACGAAATTAATGGATGAAAATAATCTTGAATCAAAAAAATTCATTATTCTGTCACCTACCGGAGGCAGCAATCCGGCTGCGGCTAAATTCAGCGTCAATATAAAAAATAAACTTTGGCCTATAAGTAATTATAAGAAACTTTGCGAGTCTATTATAAATAAAACGGATTTTAAAGTAGTTATTGTAGGAAGTAAAAATGAAGAAAAAAGAGCGGATTATGTTACGAAAGACACCGGCAAAGAAAGGGTAATTAATTTTACAGGAAAAACAAATTTAAGGCAACTCGTTTTATTGGCGGAGCAAGCGGCTGTTACCGTTACAAATGATTCGGGACCGATGTTCATTTTGAGTTCCTCCGGCACGCCTATATTGGTCATATTCGGGCCGACCGATGCAAATTTGACAAAACCTTTATCTGAAAATACAATCATAATGCAGGACAAATTAAATTGCGCGCCTTGTTATGACAGCAGCGTATTTCCAAATATAGTCAAGGATTGCAGAAAGCCGGTCTGCATGGAAAGAATTACCCCCGAAAGAGTGTTTGACAAAATACGCGAGATACTAAATCTTAAAAATTCAAATGACAAAATCCAAAGCACAAAATAAATCTAAAATTCAAAATCTAAAATGAGAGATAGGAAATACTAAATCTTAAAAATTCAAATGACAAAATCCAAAGCACAAAATAAATCTAAATGACAAAATCCAAAACACAAAACTTCAGGTCTTTTTGGTTTTGAATTTGGAGTTTTGAATTTATTTTGAATTTTGTGCTTTGTCATTTGAATAAAACATATGAAGATTGCTCTATTAAACCCTCCTTATAAAGGTAAAAGATATTCAAGGGACTCCAGAAGCCCTGCTGTTACGAGAAGCGGGACGATCTATTATCCCATATGGCTGTCTTATGCGGCAGGGGCGCTTGATGAAACCGGAGATTTTGATATTAAGATAATAGATTCACCGGCTTCGAATCTATCGTTTGAAAATACCATAAAAAATATCAAGGATTTTTCTCCCAACCTTATTTTGGTAAATACATCCACTCCAAGCGTTGATGAAGATTTAACGCTAACGAAAAAGCTTAAAAGTGAATTAAAACATTCTTTCATTGCTCTTAGCGGAACTCACGCCACTATTTACAGTGATGAATTGCTTAAAGATAATACTGAAATAGATATGGTTTTACGCGGGGAATACGATTATACCCTAAGGGAACTGGCGTATGCCATTAAGAAAGAAAATGATTTTTCAAATATAGACGGCTTGTCGTATCGTAAGGACGGGAACACTATTGTGCATAATAAAAAGAGGCCTCTTATTGATAATCTGGATAACATTCCTTTCGTAAGTCTGATTTATCAGAAATACTTAGATATAAATAACTATTTTTTTGCCGCTGCCAGATATCCCGTGATAATGATAATGACAGGCCGGGGATGCCCGTATCAGTGCTCATGGTGCTTATATCCGCAGGTTATGCACGGCAGGAGATATAGATTCAGAAGTGTTGAAAATGTAATGGAGGAATTAAAATTTATAAAGAGCAGGCTTCCTATGGTTAAGGAAATTGGTTTTGAAGATGATACATTCACCGCTGATAAAAATAGGTGTATTAAAATCTGCGAACGCATAATATCCGAAGAACTGAACATCAATTGGTATGCCGATGCGCGCGCGGATTTGGATTTCGAAACAATGGAATTAATGAAGAAAGCCGGATGCAGGCTCCTTATAGCAGGTTTTGAAAGCGGAAATCAGAAAATATTAAACAATATAAAAAAAGGAATAACGTTATCTCAGTCTATAGAATTTATGCGGAATGCGCGGAAGCTAAATATGCTCGTCCATGGCTGTTTTGTTTTGGGCAATCCCGGAGAAACGGAGGAAACTATGCAGGAAACCATAGATTTTGCGATAAAACTAAACCCCGATACTGCGCAGTTTTTTCCTATGATTATTTATCCCGGGACGGAATCATACGGTATCGCAGAAAAAAATAATCAGATTAAGGTAAATAAATTTGATGATTGGCTCAAAGACGGTTTGCACAGGTCGGTGGTGGACAGCGATAATTTAAAATCCGATGCTGTAGACGCTTACTGCCGTTTGGCAAGGAGAAAATTTTATTTAAGAAAAAACTATATCTTTTATAAAATTTTTCAATCAGTTAAAAATCCCGAAGAATTAAAGAGGAATTTTAAGGCATTTAAAACCTTCTCAAGGCACATCCTGAGGTGACCTTATGCCTAATGCGTTGATTATAATATTCTTTAGTTTAGTTTTTCTGATTTTTTATACTTATTTAATTTATCCGCTTGTTCTTATGTTTTTGGTTTCTTTCAAGAAAAAATACGCTTTTTCAAAGGAAATATCGGCGGAAAACCAGTATCCGAATGTCTCTATGATAGTGGCTGCATATAATGAAGAAAAAGTAATGGAAGAGAAAATTAAGAATTTCATGTCGATAAATTATCCCCGGGACAAAATAGAGCTTATAGTAGGCTCAGACGGCTCAAAAGATTCGACAGAAAGCATAATTAAAGATTTTGAAAACGAAAGGATTAGATTGCGCAGTTTCGGTATGCAAAGAGGCAAAATAAGTGTTTTGAACGACATAGTGAAAGAATCGCGCGGAGAAATAATTATTTTTTCGGATGCTGATACAATGTTCGCGGCAAATGCCGCGCTTTTGTTGGTAAAGCACTTTAAAAATAAGAAAATCGGCGCAGTGTGCGGGCGGCTGAAACTGAAATCAGTAAAAAGTTCTCTTAAGGAAGAAAAGCGGTATTGGAATTACGAGAATTTTATAAAGGAGAAAGAATCCGCCCTTAAATCCATAGTAAGCATTAACGGTCAAATTTTCGCTATTAGAAAAGAGTTGTTTTACCCCTTTCCCAAAGACACCATAACAGAGGATCAGGTTCTAGGGATGCATATTATAAAGCAAGGGTACGATATTAAATTTGAGCCCAAGGCCGCTGCCTTTGAAATGGTAGGCGACTTAAAGAAGGAAATAAATAGACGGATAAGAATAAGCGCCGGCAATTTTCAATCTATAAAATATTATTATAGGCTTCTTGCTCCAGCCGCAGGATTTATTTCTTTTGCTCTTTGGTCCCACAAAATACTCAGATGGTTAGCGCCATTTTTTGGTTTATCGATATTTATATTAACCCCAATAGCGGCTCGTTATAACAGGATGTATATACTTCTATTTTTTGCGCAGATACTTTTTTATCTGATCATCCCCGCGTTTTATTTACTTTTTGGTTTTTTAAGAAAAAATAAAATATTGTCAATCATATTTTATTTTGATATAATGAATGCAGCCGTTATTATAGGATTTTTCAAATTTTTATCAGGGACACAAAAAAGCGCATGGAAATCTTAGTTTTTTGCCTTTCTTTTATTCTCTCGCTTATTTTATCCGATTTTTTCGTAAAAAATATGCAGCATTTTACTTTCTATAAGACGTTTTCAAGAACGCCGTTGGATACATTAGATAAAAAAGAGGAAGTGCTTAAAGTCGGGGGAATAATCCTGTTTGCTTCGGTTGTTTTAGCATTTTTTTTCAGCTGCCTTATTAAGAATAATATACAGTACGATCCGATTATGATAAAAAAAATTATAGGATTTACGGCAGGCTCGATAATAATACTGTTTTTGGGGCTTTACGATGATGCAAAAAAAATAGGCTATAAAGGCAAGATGCTTTGGGAGATGGCAGCTATAACACCTTTGATATTGGCGCATTTTAAAATCGAGCATATATCCTTAGCGGGAAGGACATTTAATCTGTCATGGGCAGGCTACGCGGTATTAATAATGTGGATACTTCTCGTAACAAATGCGATTAATCTGATAGATGGGCTCGACGGCTTGGCTTCAGGAGTGGCGATAATTACATTTTCCGCTTTGGCAATAATATCACACAATCTTAATAAATTTATAACGGTTTTAAGCATAGCCAGCATAGGAAGCTTAATCGGTTTCTTAAGATATAATTTTCATCCGGCAAAACTATATCTTGGCGATAACGGAAGTCTTTTAATCGGCTTTATGCTTGCTGTTTTTTCTATTGAAATAAATGTAAAGATGAATACGCTTACAGCTCTTTCACTGCCCATTTTGATTCTTATGCTGCCTATGGGAAGCGCTATTTATAGTTTTTCGAGGAGAGTTAAAAACGGCAAAAATCCGTTTGTGGCAGACAGGCTTCACCTGCATTATCTTTTATTAAATTCCGGAATTCCGTATCTCATTGTTGTTTTTCTTTTTTGGCTTTCCTCCCTGCTTCTTACGACATTGGGAGTCGTATCCTATTTTACTCATAGAAGATTTGAGTTCATTATTTTGGCTTTCGGTATATTAATATTAATAGCGGGATATTCGGCAAGTTTATTCGTTATTAAAAATAATCATGTAAATAATAAAGGATTTGAGGATGGAAGATAGTTCTTTTAAAGATGCCTCAAGCGAAGAACAGGCTTTTAGCTACGAAAAAATGCTTGACATTATTATTGTTAAAGGGTGGATTATTCTGACAATTGCGCTTATCGTACTTGTGGCCAGCATTTTCCATTATTATAAAAAACCGGATATTTATAGAGCAGTATGTAAATTAATAATCGTCAAGGCGTCCCGGGAAAGCGTTGTAGCGCAAAAAGAAGTTGAAGAAATAAAAGACGGCGGCAGGGGCTATTGGGATGCGAAGATAAAGAATACGTATTTGGTTCTTCTCACATGTTCAGAAATGCTTTTAAAACTCAGCCAACACTTAAACCTTAAGGAAAAACTGGGGATGAATTCCGATGAGGAAACCGCCGCTTTTCTTAAAGGGATTATTAAACCGTTTACCTATCAGAATAACGATGTGATTAATATATCAGTAGAATATAAAGATCCGGTTTTATGCAGGGATTTAGCGAACGGTTTAGCCGATGTATTTATGGAGGATTTTGTTAATGAGAGATTATACCTGGCGCAACAATTTTTGAAGTGGTTTCCCGAACAAATTGTGGATGGAAAAATATCATCCGATAAAGCCGCGGATAAGAATATTGACCCCCTGTCAAATAGAGAAATATTAAATTTGCTTCCAACCGCTACGGAGAACATAGTAATAAGAGATCTAAAAGATAAGAGGGTTGCCGTTCAGCTCGATCTTGATAAGCTATCCAAAGCATATAAAGATAAACATCCTGAAATTATAAAATTAAAATCCCAGCTTAGTAACATCAATGAGCAAATAGATAAAGAGTTAGATATCATATTAAGAAGCATTAAAAGCCAATTGTCAGGCGTCTTTCAGATAAATACGGTAAGAATTATAGAATATGCGAATATACCCGGATTACCCATAGGCCCTCAGAGAAATAGGAGTATATTGCTAAACGCAATATTATCCGTCCTTCTTTCATTAAGCGGTATTATATTTTTAGATACTGTAAATACAAAAGTATTCACTGAATTCGAAATAATGGAATATACAAGCCTTCCTTTCCTTGGTTATGTACCTAAGATAAAAAAGCATATTAGTTCAAGTGGGTTTTTAGAAGTTCTTGATCATGCGGCCGACGATACGCTGTCGGATGCATTCGCTTACATAAGAACTTCCGTTTCATTTTCGGCTCCAAAGGAAAAGTCGAGTTTGTTTCTTGTTACAAGCGTCACACCGGGGGAGGGCAAGAGCTTTCTTTCCGTACAGCTTTCTTTGGCTTTTTCAAAAAATAATGAAAAAACTCTTATTATAGACGGAGATTTCAGGCAGCCCGTTATTCACAAATCGATGAATGCTCGTAAAGAACCCGGCCTCTCTGATTATATAGTCAAAGATTTGAATCCTGAAGACGTTATACGGGAGATTAAAGATAAGCCGAATCTTTTTTTTATTTCGAGCGGGCACACAACGCCGAACCCGTCCGAGCTTTTAAGCTCCGATAGATTTAAGTCTTTAATAGGAATCTTTAAGAAAGAATTTGATAGAATTATTATTGATTCCCCGCCCCTATTGGATATGCCGGATAGTTATGTATTGTCAAGTATCGTAGATGGCGTAATATTGGTGCTAAGGTCAGGGAGAATTGACAGAAGGATACTGATGAGGACTATAACTAAGATGAAACAAACAAATACAAATATTATAGGCGTTGTTATAAATGATTTTGTGCCGCAAAAATACGGGCCTTACTATTACAGGTATTATAGAAAAAGATATTATAAATCTTATTACGCGAAATCTACAAAATCAAGCCGCCAAGTATAGTGAATGAGTTTTTATCAAGTTTTTTTTAACAGATTGATTTGGATTGTATTAGTATCTCTTTTGATTTTTCCGCCGTTATTATCAAGTTTTAACCAACAGCTCGCATTCACCGCCGCTCTATTCCTAATTTTGATCATACCATTTTTTTATTTAATAAACTCATTATCAAGAGGCGTATTTAAAATAAAAAATAGCGGCATCGAAATACCGATTCTTCTGCTTATTATTTATGCAGTAATTCAGTTCTTCTCCTTTTTTCATAAGTTTGATGCCAAGTTTTTTCTCGGCTCTATTTATAAATATGGGACCTTAAATGAAATTATTAAATTAACCCTGTATTCCGTTTTCTATATTACGGTTTTAAACACAATAAGATCGAGACAACATATAATTTTTCTGATATACACTTTGACATTTACCTCGCTTGTCCTTTCTGTTTTCGGCGTTATCCAGAGGCTGTCCGGTTCTTATATTTTTTATTTTGAAGGAGTGGGTTATAACAGGTATTTTTCAACCTTCGCCAATAGAAATCATTTTGCCGGTTTCGTAGAAATGGTTTTTCCTTTGGCATTGTCGCTTCTATTTTATAAATTTTATAAACTAAAAAGTTCTTACAGTGAATACAGCGATAATAGGCCGATAAGCGGCTATGAACTATATCGGCTGTTTCAAAGCGGAACTGTATTTATATTTTTATCGCTTTGTGTAATGTTTGTCGCGGTATTTCTATCGTTCTCCAGGACAGGCATGATGCTGATAATAATCGGCACCCTATTTTTTTTATGCCTGTCGATACTGGGGAATTTATTTAAACACAAAAAATATCCCTTAATTTTAGCTGAACTTTTGTTATTTATAACGGCTGTAATGGTTGTGTACGCCGGAATCAATCCGGTCCTGGAACGCTTTAAGGGCTTTGATTGGCTTAAGGAAAGATTAAATATATTTTCATCGGCATTTAATATCTTTCTTGAGCATCCGTTTTTTGGGACGGGATTCGGGACATTTAGATTTATCTTCCCTAAATATCGGCCCATAGAACCGATGCATCTATCTTTTTATCATGCGCACAATGATTATCTCGAATTATTATCTGATGCGGGCATAGCAGGATTTTTTATTTTTATACTCGGTATAATCGGTTTTTTTCTTAAAAATATAGCGCCTTTTAAATTATTCAGAAAAGAAAATACATTTGATAAATTTATTTCATATGGTTCAGCTACAGGTATTGTATTAATGGGAATACATAGTTTTGTAGAGTTTAATCTGCGAATACCGTCTAATGCGCTGCTCTTCTTCGCTTTACTGGCTATATTTTCGGTTTCCGTAAATATGGGTGAACCCGCTAAAACGCATGCTGTTTATATAAACACAAGGACGGTTGGATTCATAGTGTTTTTGATTGCATATCTAATATTTGCCTATTTTATTTGTAAGGAGCAAACTAAGATATTTTTAGCAGAAAGAATAGAGAAAAAGGAATCTCAAAGCCCCCTGGATAGATACGAAGGGGCCTCGAAGGCCTCCCCGCTAAATGCAGAATATAAGTACATGCTTAGCAGGGCCCTCCTTGATATATCGCTTAGCGCTAAAACAGAGAATAAAGAATATTATATTAAGAAAGCATTTGAAACGGCAAATGAGGCATTTAGTCTTTCCCCAACAAATGCGGTATATATATATAATATAGCTCGTATATTATATATAATGCAGAGATGGAATGATGCAAGCGCCTTTTATGAAAAAGCAATTGAATACGCCCCTACTGAATATGAATATTTACTGGGATATGCTGTGGTTTCCCTGAATCAGGCATATAGAGAGACGAAAATCATTCAGTTGAAGGACAAATATATTGAAAAAGCAATAAACTTATATAATAAGGCAAAAACCCTATTTCCTAACGCGTCATTTGAGAAATATAAAGGGTATTTTATTAATTTTAACGAGGAAATAAACTATATCAAAATAAGAGAGAATATATAAAATTAGATAATTTATAACAATATATATTAAAGCATATCGTTTTAAGTACATATAGATAAAATTTATCAACTCAACTTGCAAAATGAATATTCTTTATGTATACTTTATAACGATATGTTTACTTTTTTTAATATCAGATGTAAGAAAAAACAAAAGTATAATTTCTTATTTAAACTATTTATTAATATACTTATATTCTTATTCTTTACACATGATTGGTGTATTGCCTACCAGTTAGATAAAGATGATTATGAGAAATGGCTGGCCTTTTATAAAGAGAAAAACTATGAAGAAGCCCTCAAGTATCTGGAAAAAATCGTTGCCGAAATACCCGAGGATGAAAATTACCAGATTTGGAGGGAATTTTATTCTATAGGCAAATATCAGGAAGGCATTAAACATCTCGAAACGCTCATTGCCAAAATACCCGAAGATGACGATTACGAGGTTTGGAAGAAATCTTATGTTTCAAGCGATTATAAAAACGGCATAGCGCATCTCGAAAAACTGATCGCCGGTATTCCCGATAATTATGATTATTCTAAATGGAAGGAGTTCTATATAGCGGGTAAATATTATGAGGCTATAGAGCATTTGGAACGTTTAGTGGGTGAACTAGAAATAGAGGAAGAGGCAATGTGGGTTCGAAAATCAGTGCCTAGCCTTGAATTGCGCGTTGAAAAATATAGACATCTCGCAAAAGTTGAAAAATGGATTGCTTTTATCGCGGAACAGGAATTCACGTATGATAATAATCTTTATAGAAACAAATCAAATAAATCCGGATCGATTATAAGCGCGTCAAAGATAGGCGCGGATATAGCGGTTGGTCCCGAAGCGCATAAAATTAAAGGTTCTTATTACACGTCTTTTTATGATTATTTTAATGACACTGAACAAAATAGATTCGACCATAATTTTAGTTTAGATTTTAATTCCGCGGATATTTTTAATATAAGTAAAAGAATTGGGAAGAGAGTAAATGTTAATATTAGAGAGGACTTTCATCCGGGTACTTTTAGGCCGACCTCGGAGGATACGCAGCCTAGATCCCTTTTCGATAATAAATTTGATTTTGAGATAGGCTACCCGATTTCGCCTAAAACGTCAATCGGGGCTCATTACAGCAACTTTTTAAGGCATAGTTTCGATTCTTTATATAAGGATTACGATCACTTCAGAAATTTGTTAGGAGGAAGATTTTATTATCATATTACGCCTAAAACAAGCATTTCCACAGGATATAATTACGAAAGCATATCCTATCCCAATAAAGAAAATCATGATTCATTCACTCATAGTATTGAAAGCGGAATACAGGGGCAATTAACGGCGAAATCTACGGTAAATTTATCTATCAATGGCCAATACAGGAAATATATCGATAACGACGATCTCAAAAAAATATATCTTTTGGGAATGAGCGGGTCTTATTCTAATAAACTTACACCCAGGACTATGTTAAGTCTTTTTGTTAGTAGACAACTGAATGAATCTACATTAGCTGATAATCCTTATTATTCCTCCTCTCAATACGGAGTAAGATTAAATCATAATTTTAGAAAATTGGATTTATATGGCAGCATGAGCATGCTCTTTATCGATTACCCTAGTGCATCGAGCGCGAGTTATGGTAAAAAAAGAAAAGATACTTCCTTTGGTCCGGGGCTTGGAGTAATATATAAGATGAACAGATGGGTATCGCTTTTTCTTGATTACATGTGTGAATACAGAAATTCCAATGTCAAAGCAAATGAATATTCAAAAACTCAGATAAGCACGGGAATAAAATCCAGATTTTAAGCATAAAATCACTGCAGTTTAAATAAGTCTGTCGCCTAACGGCAACAGACTTGATTACAGAGATTAAAATGTGATTACAGTGATAATTTTATGCTTGAAATCACCGTAATCTTTTTAAAATCACTGTAATCATGAGTTTGGCAACAAACTCTAAATAAAGAAATCATATTCGTTAAATTAAGAGGGGTTTTGATATGTTATTTGGGCATAAAACAAGAAATACAAAATATGCCGTTCTCGTTATTATGATATTATTTGTATTATGCCCAGTTATTAATATATTATCTCAAGAGGCAATAGAAGAATCCGGCGAAAAAAAGGAATATCAAATACGGCAAGGGGATAGATTGCATATAGCAATATATCCGCAATCGGAATTTGATGCGGATGTTGAAGTTGATAATAAGGGCGATATATTTTTTAAATTTCTGAAAAATGTTCACGCAGAAGGCATGACTACGGAAGAATTAGCTTTAAAACTGAGAGATCTTCTCGAAAAGGATTATTTGGTAAATCCGTCTGTTAGGGTAACCGTAGCAGGTGCAAACCGGGGAGAGGTTGTAATAATAGGCCAGGTGGAAAAGCCGGGTACTTATCCTTATAAAACCAATAATCCGCTTACTTTAATACGCCTTGTCTCTTTAGCAGGCGGTTTTAAAAATACAGCCAATATTAATGGGACAAAAATTATCCGTATGCGGAAAAGCGGAGAGGATAAGACGATTAACGTAAAGGTGAGCAAAATATTAGATGGCAAGGAGGACGATATAGAGCTAGAGCCGAGCGACATAGTTGTTGTGCCGGAAAGTTTTTTTTAAGGCGAATCGTGTTTAACAAATTTATGAAGTTGATAAAAACCTTAAGTATAACGGTTTTTTTGTTGTCTTTTTTTTCAACCGCTGATTTCGCATATACCGATAAGGCAGAAATTGTCTCGTTGATCGGCAAAGTCGAAGTGCTCAAAAAGGATGAGTCGCAATGGATTAAAGCCGAGAAGGGCATGGTGCTTAAGCCGGGCGATATTTTACTAACCGGCACAAATTCCGAATGCAACCTAACCTTTGACAGTAGGCGCAAAAATATTGTCGGTGTTTTAGGCAATTCGAAAATCATGATTTTGTTGGCTCAATCCGAAAAGATCGAAATCATCGACGCCGATATTTACGCAAATATTACGGAATTGGCCAAAGGCTCCGCATTCGAGATTAGGACTCCGACTGCTGTATGCGGAGCGCGGGGCACCGCATTCGGAATAAAAGCAAACGAAGAATCGACCGAGGCATCGTCTTTTGAATCCGAAACATATATCAGAAATAAAAAAGGCAGCGAAGAAGGCATAAAGGAAGGTTATAAAAAGAATGTCGGTAAAGACGGGAAGATATCCAAGCAAATTTCTTTAGAAAAAGAAGATATAGGCAGGTTTAAGGCCTGGAAAACCGGGATAGTTAGTTTGATTTCTCAGGAGATCAAAATTATTGATATAGATATAATTAATGACAAAAAAGAATCACAAATCATTATAAGCGGTATTTCTTTGGATGATTTGAAATTTGAAGTTATAAGTAGAAAGAAATTTAAAATAATGCCGATTGTAGATGCCTATTGTAAATTGACCCAGTCTATAAAACCGGAAACCATAGGGTTGATAAGTAAAATAAATATCAAGTATAAAAATTGGGATAAAAGTAAAAATATAGGCCTTATCGATTATCTTGAGATCAATTTAAGCAAAAACTGCGTAATCGATGTATTTGAAGGCGAATTTAAATTGCCGGAAGGTATAATAAAAGTCAAAATAAAATTAACGATAAGGCCCGTTTATCAAACAAGGGTAACAGTTATTGAAGGTTCGGTTTATGTTTCAATGCTCGATATGTTCGGTGAACTTACTGAGCAGGAACAAATTGTCGAAGAAGGCGAGAGTATCGTAGTAGGCGGTGGAGACGGAGACGGAGGAGAGCCGGAACCAGAAGAGCCTCCACCACCGCCTCCACCACCGCCTCCTCCTCCGCCTGAAGATCCGACGCATGAAGTGCCGCCGGAGCCGCCGCCTCCTCCGCCGCCTCCGCCGCCTTCAAGCTAATATTATGGAGAGGCTATTTATTTTATATAGAATAAAAGGTTTTTATAGAACAACCCTTCTATGTATGGTTTTTTTGTCTCTTTTTTCCGTAAAATATTTATTTGCAGAGGAAAGAGAAGGTTATAGTTATTTTAGAGAAAGGGAGAAAGAAGCAAGAGCTTATTTTGATAAAGGCAACAAACTCTATGAGGAAGGCGATCTTCAGGGCGCGAAGAAAGAATGGGTAAAGGGCCTTGCCATAATCAAAGAACTTCAGAATAAGGGTTATATAGAAAAATACGGCGAAAAGATTATACGCGATGAAAGGATTAAAGAAGAAGCCGTTGATGAACGAGTAATCGAAGAAAAGGAAAAAGAAATTGAAAAACAGAGGGAAGAAGAACAAAGGAGATTCGAAGAGGATAAAAAGCGGCTTGAGAAAATAAAAGCGCAAAAAGAAGCTGAAATAGAAGAAAGATTAAGGAAGGAAAGAGAAGAAAAAGAACTTGAAGAGAGAAAAATAGATGAGGAGCGAAGAAGGAAAATCGATGAAGCTAACAGGTTATTGCGGGAAAGAAAGAAAAAAGAGGAAGAGGAAAGACTGGGGGTTGAAGAAGAAAGAAAATCGAAGGAAGAAGAAAAGCGCCAAATCGAGGAAGATAAAATAAGAAAGGAAGAAGAAGAAAGGCTGAGACAAGCGGAATTGCAGCAAGAGGAGCTAAGGAGAAAGCGGGAAGATGAAAGATTAAGGATTGAAGAAGAAAGAAAATTGAAGGAAGAAGAAAAGCGGCGGCTCGAGGAGGAGCAGGAAAAGCTGGAAGTCCAAAGGCGAAGACAAGCCGAGGAAGAAAAGAGAAAAAGGCAAGAGGAGGAAAGAAAGAGGCTTGAGCTTGAGAGACAAAGAAAACTAGAGCAGGAAAAAAGATTAGAGGAAGAAAGAAAAAAACAGGCGGAAGAATTAAGATTAAGGCAGGAAGAAGAAAAGCGCCAAATCGAAGAAGATAAAATAAGAAAGAAAGAAGAAGAAAGGCTGAGACAAACGGAATTGCAGCGAGAGGAGTTAAGGAGAAAGCAGGAAGATGAAAGATTGAGGATTGAAGAAGAGAGAAAAAGAAGAGAAGAAGAATTTAAGAAGCAAGAAGAGATAAAACTAGAGGGAGAAGGTAGAAAAAAAGAAGAAGATATAAAGCGTGAAAATCTCAAAAAGATATATGAAGAAGCCGAAGAATTATATAAGCAAGGAAAATACGATGAAGCGGATAAGAAATTAAAGGAGATAGAAACATTGTATCCCGAGGATAAAGATTTACAAGTTGATATTTTAGATATGCCTAAAGAAAAACCTGCTGCCGAAGGCGCTAAAGAAGATTTGGATTATGATAAGGCAAGAGAGGTATATAAAGAAGCTGAGGAGCTTTATATGCAGGGAAAATACGATGAAGCAGAGAAGAAATTAAAGGAGCTGAAAGCAGGCGCTGCAGGGCAATAATGAAAGGTTTTGCGAGAATTATATATATAATCTTTTTTTTAAATTGTATATGCGTTTTATCATTTTGCGAGGAAAAAACGGCCGGCAGCACAAACCAACGGCTCGACGAGAAACAAAAATTATTAGAAGAAGAAAGAGAGCTTATTGAAAACGAAAAAAGAAGAATTCAGGAAGAAATGGAAGAGAAAAAAGCGCTCATTGAGGAAAGAAGAAGAAAGCTCAAAATCGACCATATAAAGGCGGAAGAAATAAAAAGAGAAGAGGAGGCAAGGCAGAAAAGCGAAGAGATAGAGCTTAGAAAGAAACAATTAGAAGAGGAAAGAAGGCAATTCGAAGAATTTAAAGCAAAATTACAGGAAGAAAGAAAGGCAAAGCTTGAAGAGAAGAAAAAGGCATGGGAAGCCGGAAGGGAAAAGAAGCGCGTTGAACAAGAGGCGGTGAAAGCGGGATTGGAAGAAAAAGAAAAAAGAGAAATCGAAGAAAAGGAAGAAGCGCCCATAAAGGAAATTAGAGGCGAAAAGCAGTCGGAAAAAGAAAGAGAGAGGCTGGAAAAAATAGAAAGAATGAGGGAAAAATTAAGGGTTAAAATCGAAAAAGAGCATAAAATAAAACCAGTAAAAAGGGTAAAAAAGAAAATTGAATTTAAGAAGAAGGTAAAAGAAAAAGCAAAAGAAGAAAAAGAACTTGAAGAGGAGGGAATCCCCGAAGCCATAACCGATCTTGAAAAACAGAAAAAAGAAGAAGAAATGCTTGAAAAGGAATTCAAGAAAGCCATTGAAGAAGATTTTAAAGGCATGAAGAAAGAGCTTCAAAACATGCTTAAAAGCGTTGAACAATTGTCCAACGTGGAAGTCAAGCATTTGAGGGAAAAGCTGGAAAAATTAAAAAAAACAGAAATAATATATTAAAATTATGAAATGTAATGTTTTCAATGTTTCGTTAGATATCTTTATCAAAGCACAGATGATCACAGATGCACCATGAACTATGAACAATGTAGTTGCCTGATTTATCAGGCAAACTGCTGTTAGCCCAATAAATTGGGCAACTACAGCTACGCGATAGCATCTGATTTATCAGGCAAACTGCTGTTAGCCCAATACCCCTTCGGGGTACAGGTAAATTGGGCAACTACTATGCGCTGTGGGCTATGAGCTGTGGGCTAAAAAAGCACAAAGCGCATAGCGAAACAATGGGTTAGACGCTGTGATAATCTGTACATGAAAAAAATGTAATGCAACTCTTCAAATAGCATAATAAAAATTATGAAAGTACTTATTACCGGAATAACAGGTTTTGTGGGCAGCCACCTGGCAGAATTCATATTGAATAATATAAAAGACGCTAAAATTTTTGGCATCGAAAGGGCGCGTTCCAGAACAGATACCATAGAGCACATAAAGGCAAAAGTCACTTTTTTTGACTGCGACATAAAGGACGCATCAAGCGTAAAGCATATAATCTTTACGATAAGACCGGATAGGATTTTTCATCTCGCAGCCCAAAGCTTTGTCCCCACTTCATGGATCGCTCCGGCAGAAACGTTAAGCACAAATATTCTGGGAGAGCTTAATATATTTGAGGCAGTACGGGACGCGGGATTGTATAATACGCTGATTCAGATAGCCGGCTCCAGCGAAGAATACGGCATGGTAAAACCCAAAGATATTCCGATAAAGGAGGATGCTTTGCTTTTACCCTTATCGCCGTATGCCGTATCAAAAATAGGCCAGGATTTGTTGGGATATCAATATTTTAAAAGTTACGGACTTAAAATAATACGGACAAGGGGATTCAATCATACGGGGCCGCGCCGGGGAAAATCATTTGTATGCAGTAATTTGGCTATGCAGGTAGCGAGGATAGAAAAAGGATTGCAGAAAAGAGAAATATTGGTAGGAAACCTGAAAGCTATCAGGGATTTTACCGATGTAAGGGATATGGTAAGGGGCTACTGGCTTTCGCTCGAAAAGTGCGAACCGGGTGAGGTTTATAATATATGCTCCGGTGTCGGTTATTCCGTGAAACAACTTATAGACATTTTATTCGGTTTCACGAAAGAAAAAATAAAGATAAAAATAGATAAAAATAGATTAAGGCCGAGCGATATTCAAAAATTAATCGGGGACAATACAAAATTTGTCAAAAAAACAGGTTGGAAACCGGAGATTCCTTTTAGAAGGACAATGGAAGATTTATTAAACTGGTGGAGACAAAGGGTATAGTAGGAAAACTTTACATAATTGCTACGCCGATCGGAAATCTTGATGATATAACATTGAGGGCAATTAATACCTTAAAAAAAGTAGATTTTATTGCCTGCGAGGATACAAGAAGAACAGGTGTATTGCTTAAAAAATACGATATAACAAAACGCCTTATAAGTTTTTATAGTTATAATAAAATAAAAAGATTAGACAATTTAATTTCTCTCCTTAAGGAAGGTAGGCTCATAGGTCTGGTTTCAGACTCGGGAACGCCCGGCATTTCCGATCCCGGCTACGCCTTGATAAAAGCCGCTATAGACAACAATATTCCTGTAGAATCCATTCCGGGTCCTGTAGCGTTGATAAATGCCCTTGTAGTGTCAGGTAAACCAACAAATAAATTTGTATTTGAAGGTTTCTTATCCAATAAATCTCAGGCCAGAAGACGGCGGCTTACCGAACTAAAAAACGAAAAAAGAACAATCATAATATATGAATCCCCGCATAGAATTTTAAGGCTTCTAAATGATATATTCGATATTTTTGGAAATACGCAACTCGTTTGCGCGCGGGAACTTACAAAAATATTTGAGGAAATAAAAAGAGGAAGAGCAAGCGAACTAATTGAATATTTTACGAAAAATAGACCACGGGGCGAATTTATTGTTATTATATAGTTAGGTTCCTGCCCTCGCTCCACGATATGTGTAATTGTGTGTATTTTAGTACAGGCGGGCAGCTTTTAGTAGCGGAGGTTTAAACCTACTCTACTAAATTTTGGCGTATCATCCCTCGCTCAGGCGGAAACGAATGTTATTGACAAAACTTAAACTACTGATAGAATATTATACCCCAATTGATTATATTTAGTAAATTATATAGTAAAATTATGATACATAATTATTAATATATTTACCATGAAAACACAGCAAACCCTAATCCTTATAAAGCCGGACGGCTTAAAAAAGTCCCTGACGGGCAATGTACTTACCCGTCTTTCCGAAACGAAATTGGATATAGTTAGTGCTAAGATTGTGCGGGTATCAAGAGAATTAGCCGAAGAACATTACAAACATATGAAAGATAGACCCTTTTTTGAAGAATTAATCAAATATATTATGGGTGAATATCACAAAAAGAAGGTTATGGCGCTTGTATATTGGGGGCCCGACGCTATTGAAAAAGTGCGCACAATATGCGGCGCGACAAATCCTGAAGAAGCCGATGCCGTATCCATAAGAGGCGCGTACGGCCGCATAACGACAAAAGGCGTCTATGAAAATGTGATACACGCCTCGACCAACGAATCTGAAGCGGAGAGAGAAGTAAAATTGTGGTTTAAACCCGATGAAATAATAGTTGATATTTATCCTACGAAAATCATAGATGCCAGAAAGAAAGAACGCGTATGGGCATAAATAAAAAATCAAAAACCAAAAATCAAAAAGCAAAAACATATATCAAAAAGGCACATAAAATATAAAAATATTTTTATGTTTTTGGTTTGCCTGCCGGCAGGCAGGTATTTTTGATATTTTCCGCCTTCGCGCGTTGCGCTTCTGCGGATCCGCCATGAATTGTATTTCTCTGTAGTATAGGCGGAGATTTTTAATTTTTGATATAAAGGAGTTTATCATTATGATTAGCTCAATGACCGGTTTTGGAAGAGGCAGCTTCAAGTCAAGATTAGGTATTTTTACGGCGGAAGTTAAAACAGTCAACCACAAGTATTTAGAGGTCACTTGCAAGCTTCCGAATAGTTTATCCATTTTTGAAGACAAGGTAAAAACACTGATTCAGACAATAATAAAAAGAGGAAAGGTGTATTATAATCTTATTCATGAAGGCGCCTCTCCTCATGCGGACAGCCTTTTCGTCGATAAGGAACTGGCAAAGAAATATTATGATAAACTCAGTTACCTAAAAAAGAGTTTAAATCTTTACGGAAATATAGACGTAAGCGATATTATTTCTTTGCCCGGCATCCTCGACTATAAAAACAGAGAAAAAAATATTTCTAAATGCTGGCCTTCTATTGAAAAGGCAACTGCCTCGGCCTTAAATAAGCTTATAGTCGAAAGAGACAAAGAAGGGAAAGCTTTATTTATTGATTTGAAAAAGAGGCTCGTAATAATCAATGATCACGTTTTAAGAATAAAGGATAAATCCAAAAAAAACGTAAAAGGTTATAAAAGGAAACTCGAAGAAAGAATAGAAGAAATATCAGGAACCCAGATTGTTAATAATGGCAGGCTTGAGATGGAAGTCGCTTTATACGCAAAAAATTCCGATATATCCGAAGAGGTAACAAGATTAAAAAATCATATTTTAAATTTCGAAAGAACCATCAATGATTCGGGAGAAGCAGGAAAAAAACTGGATTTTATTGCGCAGGAATTACACAGAGAAATAAATACGGTAGGTTCTAAATCAAATGATTACGCCATATCAAAAAGCGTCATAGAGATAAAAAGCGAAATCGAAAAAATAAGAGAACAAGTTAAAAACCTGGAATGACGGTGAAAAAAGGAAATATTTTTATTGTTTCCGCTCCGTCGGGTTGCGGCAAAACTACGGTCGTAAACGGTGTTATAAACAAGACCAAGGGCATAGCAAGGGCCATTACGGCAACATCGCGTTTACCAAGAAAGGGGGAGAAAAAAAATAAAGATTATTATTTTTTGACGGAAGGGGTTTTTAAAAATAAAGCAAAAAGGGGCGATTTCTTAGAGTGGACAAAAACATTCGGATATTATTATGGGACGCCGAAAAAAGAAGTTTTCAATAATCTGAAAAAAGGAAATGATGCAATACTGGTAATAGACGTAAAGGGAGCAGCGCAAATAAAGAAAAAAGGCATAGATTGTACGCTAGTTTTTATATCGCCTCCCAGCTGGGCTGAACTCGTGCATAGGCTTAAAAAAAGGGCTTTAGACGATTCAGAAGATATTTCTATTAGATTGGGCGTCGCGAGAAAGGAATTGGCGTTTTCCAAAAAATACGATTATTTAATCATGAATAAGAATTTAGAAGAAGCAATAGCGAAATTACGATCTATAATAATTGCAAAGAGGTGTGAAATTGAAAAAAAACCCGATAAATACAGGAGTGGATGAATTGGTGGAAAAAACAAACAGCATTTTTAAACTGGTCATATTGGCAGCGAGGCGTGCGTATGAATTAAGTCAGGGCAGCGAAAAACTCGTTGAAGCAGAGCTTAATACTAAACCTACAATAGTTGCATTGCAGGAAATTATTGAGAATAAAATAACATATAAAGCGAGATTAAAAGATAAAAATAAATGAGGCCATGATTTACGAAAATTTCAAATTTTCGTAAATCATATGGCCGAATTTATCCCGAGCCGCGCGTGTTAGAGATGGTCGGCGAGAGGTCTTTAATGAGCACTGGATTTACAAAAATTTAATAATTTTTGTAAATCCATCTACTATGAACTTCTTCTATGAAGGTGCGAATTAATCCCGAGTAGCATGTTATAACATTTGGCTACGAGGGATGTAACGTGGCGTGATGACCGAGTAGTTAAATGAAGACAAAAAATATCATTCTCGGATTGACGGGCAGTATAGCGGCATATAAGGCTTGCGAACTGATAAATCTTTTTAGAAAAGATGGATTTTGCGTTACGTGTCTTTTGACGAAAGAAGCAAAGGAATTTATTACATCGCTTACGCTCGAGACGCTAAGCGGAAATAAAGTAGTTGAAGATATGTTCGCATTGCCGGAAAATAGAACGCCTCTACATACTTCCCTGGCTGAAAAAGCGGATATAATAGTTATATGCCCCGCCACAGCCAATATCATCGGCAAATTAGCTTCCGGTATTTGCGACGATATTTTGTCCTGCACGGTATTTTCTGCAAAAGCGCCTGTCTTAATAGCTCCGGCAATGAACGATTGCATGTATAATCATAAAATCGTTCAGAAAAATATATCTATTCTTAAGGAATTAGGATATAAATTTGCCGGTCCCATAAAGGGACGTCTTGCCTGCGGCCATACGGCAATCGGACATTTGGCGGATACCGCCACCATTTTTAAAGAATCCAAAAAATTATTAAGGTGAGAAGAATCAATGCGCTTATAACAGCGGGCCCTACTTATGAACCAATTGATCCGGTGCGCTTCATTACAAACAGGTCAAAGGGCACTATGGGATATGCGATTGCAGAGGAGGCGGTCAAAAGGAATTATAATGTTATTTTAATCAGCGGGCCCGTTAATTTAAAACCGCCGCCCAAGGCAAAATTTATATGTGCAGAAACCGCTCTCGATATGAAGCAGATGGCTTTGAAGGAATTCGGGAAAGCCGATTGTGTTATCATGGCGGCGGCAGTATCCGATTTTAGAGTAAAAAAGGCGTCTCATTCTAAAATAAAAAAAAAGGGAAAATATGTCTTAACGCTTGTAGAAAATCCCGATATTTTAAAGTCTTTTCCGAAAGATTCGAAAAAAGTCTTGGTTGGCTTCGCGCTTGAAACCGGGCATTTGCTGGAGAATGCGAAGGAAAAATTATATTCTAAAAACCTCGATTTATTAATAGCAAATAAAATTGATAAAAAAAATACGCCGTTCGGAGACGGCAGAAAAGATGTGGTTTTATTAAGAAAGGGTCAGGAGCCTATTTATATAAAAAATAGAACAAAACAAAAAATTGCCGCAAGCATACTTGATGCCGTGGGCGATATAATGAAACATAAACATATTATATGAAAAGAGGCGTAACCATTATCGAGCTCGGTATCGTAATTATATGCATCACTGCCGCGGTTATCCTGCTGTACCCTTTTGTAAAAAAATTAAAGGAAGAGGTTTTAAGGATTCGGTGCATAAATAATTTGCAGAGGATATCGATAGCGCTCCGCGAATACGCCCTCGAGAATGACGAGAAATTACCCGCTGATTTAAGCCTGATATATGTAAAAGGTTATATTAGAGACGGAAGTATTTTTGATTGCCCGTTCAGCGAGAAAAAAGGCGATGCGAAAGAACCCGATTATGAATATGTGAAGGGATTAGATTTTAAATCGACGCAAAATTACCCGATTGTTTACGATAAGAAAGGCAATCATAAAAATAATATTATGTATGTTCTTTATATAAGCGGCGAGATTTTAGAAGAGGCGGAATCGCCCATATAGGGTTGCAGTTAATCCTCAAGTTCCGCCACCTTAGGTGGCGAGGCGAGGGGTCTAGTATGGCGTTATAGCCTAGTAGTCAGGCAGCGGCCCACCTTCGCCAGAGGAGAAATTCGTAGTAGGTAGGCTTCGGCGGGCAGGTCTGCAAAACAGGTGGTGACGTACCCAAGCAGCTAAGGGAACGGTCTGCAAAACCGTCATTCGTGGGTGCAATTCCCACCGTCACCTCCAAATTGGCAAATAGCAAATAGTTATTATAGACCATTTGCCATAAGCCATTTGCTAATAGGGCCGGGATGTTGGAATTGGCAGACAACAGGGACTTAAAATCCCTTGGGTGTTTACACCCGTGCCGGTTCGAGTCCGGCTCCCGGCACCATTCTGCTTCGCCCTTCGACGGTTAACCGCTGGTAGGGCTACGCAGGAATGTTGTTCCTACGAAGCTCTACCGGTGTATAGTTATCGAAGAGCGAAGTAGAACGCCCTTCGAAGGCATACGATGGTTCTGCTTCGTTCTTTGAGTGGCAAGCGATGGTAGAACTTAGCAGGAACCATTTCTTCGAAGCTTTACCATGGTTTATCTGCTCACAAAGCGAAGAAGAATGGTAGGGCTATGCAGAAATTGCGGCATGTGGGAAGCAAAATGTCTCTGCGAAGTTCTCCTTCGCTAAAGCTTCGGAGAAATCTTGCCGAAGCCTTGGCGAAGGCAGACTCTACCATAGTTAGCGAGTAGAAGAGCGAAGCAGGACAAAAATATGGACGCGTAGCTCAGTTTCCGCCAAAATTTTCAATAGCCATGAATTGCGTGTACGTTTTAAAAAGTTTGAGAAACAATAAACGGTATGTAGGAAGTACAAGGTCAACACCGCAAGAGAGGTTGAAACAGCACAATATATCTTCCAACAGATGGACAAAACAAAATAAGCCATTTGAACTTTTATATTTTGAGGAATGTGGGACATACACAGAAGCACGAAAACGAGAAAATTATTTAAAAACAAGCAGCGGGAGAAGGTTCTTAGATAAAGTTTACGGCAAAGGGGGCTCATAGCTCAGTTGGTTAGAGCGCTTGCTTGACATGCAAGAGGTCAGAGGTCCGAGTCCTCTTGGGCCCACCATAAATGAGACCACAACTTATGGAACGAACGACTAAAAGGAGTCCTGAGCAAAGCGAAGGATGAAGTGAGTGAACATAAGTTGTATGGTCGAATTTACTTCGAGCCCCGAATTTTCGGGGCGAGAAGATATACATTTTAAGGAGTAAACATCCCTCGCCGCATATTATAGACAGAAGCGGCTCGGGACGATTTGCCAGAGTTGAACAATAGCAAATCGAGGAAAAACTTATGGACTTAAATGCATTACGACATAGCGCATCGCATATATTGGCTGACGCTGTTAAGAGACTCTTTCCTAACGTAAAACTCGGCATAGGCCCTGCCATTAAGGATGGGTTTTATTATGATTTTGACAATAGCGTTCCTTTTACTTCCGGAGATTTGCCTAAGCTTGAAAAAGAAATGAAAAATATAATAAATGAAAACAGCCCTTTTGTGAAAGAAGAAATTTCAAAGAACGAGGCGATAAGCCTTTTTCAAAAAATGGGCGAGGATTATAAAGTAAAATTGATTAATGAAATAAAAGAAGATAAAGTTTCGATATATAGACACGGAAAGTTCGTCGATTTATGCAAAGGGCCGCATGTAAAGTCCGCCGGTGAGGTGAAAATTTATAAATTGCTGAATATAGCGGGAGCTTATTGGCACGGAATAGAAACAAATCCCATGCTCCAGCGTATTTATGGCACGGCATTCGAAACCAAGGAAGGGCTCGAGAAATTTCTTAAAGTAAGAGAAGAACTTAAACTTCGCGATCACAGGCGTCTTGGGAAAGAATTGGATTTATTTAGTTTTCATGAAGAGGTCGGCTCGGGCCTTGTTGTATATCATCCGAAAGGAGCGCTTATTAGGTCTATTATCGAGGATTATATTAAAAAAGAGCACCTTAAACGCGGGTATGAAATAGTGAGGGGGCCGCATATTCTTAAAAAGGATATATGGGTTCAGTCGGGCCATTATGATTACTACAGGAAGAATATGTATTTTTTCAAAATAGAGGATAACGAATTTGCCGTGAAGCCTATGAACTGCCCGGCGCATATTCTTATTTATAAATCAAAAAAAAGAAGCTACAAAGATCTTCCGCTCAAGTTTTTTGAATTAGGAGATGTGTATAGGCATGAGAAAAGCGGCGTGTTATACGGGCTTTTGCGCGTAAGAGGTTTTACGCAGGATGACGCGCATATATTCTGCCTGAAAGAGCAGGCCGAAGAAGAAATCGTAAAAGTAATTAATTTTGTGATAGATACCTTGAAGGTTTTCGGATTTGATAATTTTACCGTCGAATTAAGCACTCAACCGGAGCAATATATCGGAAGAGAAACCGATTGGGACGAGGCAACGGATGCGCTGAAAAAGGCGCTTGACATGAAAGGATTAAAATATGATATAAATGAAGGCGAAGGCGCTTTTTACGGGCCTAAAATAGACATTAAACTTAAAGATGTGTTTGACAGAGAATGGCAGTGCGCTACCGTGCAGTGTGATTTTGCGCTTCCAGAAAGATTCAAACTTACATTTACGGATAAGGATGGTAAAGAAAAGAGGCCTATAATGCTTCATAGGGTTATCCTTGGAAGCATCGAAAGATTTTTTGGCGCTCTTATAGAGCATTACGGCGGGTCATTTCCACTGTGGCTTTCGCCTACTCAGGTTGTAATAATTCCTATAACGGATAGACAGCTTGATTATGCAAATAATGTTTTAAATATTCTGATCAGAAAAGATATAAGAGCAGAACTTGATTCAAGAGCAGAGAAAATGCAGAGAAAGATAAGGGATGCGGAAATGTCCAAAGTGCCGTACATGTTGATAATCGGGGATAAAGAGGCCTCGCAGGAATTTTTGTCCGTAAGATCAAGAATACACGGAGATTTAGGATTGATGCCGGTCAATGAATTTGTAGATAAAATATTACAGGAAATAATAAATAAGCTGTCATAAAACTTATTTTAGAAAAATTACTTTTGTGACACCCTAGATAACAAATAAAAGGAGGTGATTATATACGAGAGAATTAAGGATTAATAGAAGAATCAGAATACAGAGGTTGCGTGTTGTTGACCAGGATGGAGCACAGGTGGGAGAGATATCATTGGAAGAAGCGCTTAAGCTTGCGGCTGATGCCGGATTGGATCTTGTTGAAGTGGCGCCGCAGGCAAATCCTCCCGTTGCCAGAATAATGGATTATTCAAAATATAAATATGAACAGGAGAAAAAAGAAAGAGAAGCGAAGAAAAAGCAGCACGTAATTCATGTTAAAGAGATAAAAATAGGACCAAAGATTGAAGAGCATGATTATCAAACCAAGCTTAGTCATCTGGAAAGGTTTTTAAAAAGGGGAGATAAGACCAAAATCACAATGATATTTAAAGGAAGAGAAATGGCGCATGTAGATTTGGGAAGAAAGGTTTTAGATCGCCTTATAACTGATTCGTCTGCCTACGGAGAACTTGAAATGGAACCCAAGCTTGAAGGCAGATTTATGACTATGATAATCAAGCCCAAAAAATGAAACGATAGACGAAGGACGATAGACGATGGACGATTTCATCCTTCATCCCTCGTCCCTCATCCATCGTACTGTATAATGGAGGGGATATGCCGAAGCTAAAAACATGTAAAGCCGTGGCCAAGCGTTTTAAGATTACAAAAACAGGGAAAGTTATGAGCATGCATGCAGGAAAAAGCCATATATTGACGAAAAAATCAAGAAAACGGAAGAGATTTTTAAGGAGGGCAAAAGGGCTTGGAGGAAAAAGAAGTTCAAGGACTATTAAAAAATTATTGCCGTACGGGTAGGCCATCTTACTATATGCATACGCGTAAAGCCGTGTCAAAAAAAATATGAAGGAGTTTGAAAATGACTAAGGTCAAATGGACAGTTGCTTCGAGAAGAAGACGCAAAAAAGTAATGAAAAAAGCCAAGGGGCAATTCGGCGGAAGGTCAAAGCGCTATAGGTCGGCAAAAGAATCCGTACAAAAAGGTATGTACTACAGCTATAGAGACAGAAAACGGAAAAAACGGCTTTTCAGGAATTTATGGATTGCGAGGATTAATGCGGCCTGCAGAGAGGCGGGAATATCATACTCAAGATTCATGAACGGCCTAAAAAAAGCGAAAATAATGCTGAATAGAAAGGTTTTGGCGGACATGGCTATAAATGACAAGAAAGGATTTTCCGAAATATTAAAGACGGCAAAAGGATGAAGATTAAACCCACGCATATAATAATTTTGAGTTTTGCCGGCGCTATAATATTAGGGGCAGTGCTTTTATGCCAACCGTTTGCCGCGCAGAACGGGAATAAGATTTCGTTCATAGACAGCCTGTTTACGGCAACGAGCGCAACCTGCGTGACTGGCCTTATCGTTAAGGATACGGCTGCATTTTTTTCGCCTCTCGGGAAATTTATAATAATAGTGCTTATTCAGGCAGGCGGGCTCGGCATAATGACATTTTCGACTTTTTTTGCGATACTTTTAGGCAGAAAACTTACGATAAAAGATAGTGTTATAATTCAGAGCGCCGTCACCCAGTACAGAATTGAAAATCTTAAAAGTCTCATAAAGTATATCATTGGGTTTACTTTAAGTTTGGAATTATTCGGGGCATTCCTTTTGTTTTTAAGATGGTTAAAGATGGAAAGCTGGTCTTTAAAGGATAAGATTTTTCATTCTTTATTCCATTCCGTTTCGGCATTTTGCAACGCAGGTTTCTCTACATTTTCCGATAATTTATGCCCGTTTTTAAAAGATCCGTTTGTAAATTTGATAATAATTTCTCTCATAGTTATCGGAGGTTTGGGCTTTGTAACGCTTATTGATCTGCCGAAATTTTTCCGAAGAACAAAACAGTTTACGAAAATCAGCGTGCAGACAAAAATAGTCCTTACTGCGACAGCGGCGCTTATAATTTCAGGGACCGTTTTTATATTTTTTATGGAAAAAAATAATGCGCTGGCAAACCTTGGATTTAAGGATAGAGTTTTAGCGTCTTTATTTCAGTCGGTTACCGCGCGCACGGCAGGTTTTAGCACGGTTGATATAGGAAGGCTTCTTCATCCGACGTTATTTTTTATTGTTTTTCTCATGTTTATCGGCGCGTCTCCCGGTTCAACGGGAGGAGGCATCAAGACCTGCACATTCGTTATTTTATGCGCTACTTTTTACGCAATGCTGCACAATAAAGAAAGGGCATCTATTTTTAAAACAACCATACCCAAGGAAGTTGTGCGTAAAGCCGTTGTTGTTTTTTTACTTGCCATAGCATGGATTTTTATAATAACGATGATTCTATTAATTACGGAAGAATCAAATTTAGGCAATTCTAATAATTATTTCATAAGAATTCTATTTGAAGTGGTTTCCGCGTTCGCCACCGTAGGCTTATCGGCAAACGTTACACCCTATTTAAGCACGCTGGGAAAAACTCTTATAATTATTACGATGTTCGCAGGAAGGGTAGGGCTGCTCATAATAGCCTTGTCCATTGCTTTGCAAAAAGAAAAAACAATATATACGTATCCGGAAGAAAGGATAATGGTAGGGTAGGTTAGGTATTAGGGGCTAGTAGTTAGGGGCTAGGGGGCTACCCTAATACCTACCTACTAGTACCTAGAACCTGACGGATAGTAATAGGAGGGCGAAATGAGGCAGTTTGCAGTTATAGGATTGGGTAGATTTGGCTCAAGCGTTGCGAAGACGCTAAGCGAGAAGAAGCACCAGGTTATTGCCATAGATCCGAATGAAGCTATAGTGCAGGAAATGTCAAATTATGTAACACAGGCAATATGTTTGGATGCTACCGACCAGAGGGCGCTTAAAGCTGTGGGGATTCATAATGTTGACGTGGCGGTATGCGCCATAGGAAACGATTTAAAGGCAAGCATTCTTGTAACGCTTAATCTAAAGGAACTCGGCATAAAGGAAATCGTATGCAAAGCGCAGGATGACAAGCATAAAGCGCTTTTGGAACGGGTAGGCGCTACCAGAGTTGTATTGCCAGAGAGGGATATGGGTATTAGAGTTGCAAACAGCCTTATAACTTCTCAGGTTGTGGAGCATATTGAATTGTCAGAAGAATCAAGCATAGCGGAAGTAATACCGCCTAAGGATTTTATAAATAGAAGCTTAAGAGAAGCGGATGTCAGGGCGAAATACGGCCTCAACGTAATCGGAATAAAGACGAGAGAAAAAACATATCTCGAGGACGGAAAGGAATATACTAACGAGATTATAAACATATCTCCGAAGGCAGAGGATATAATAAAAAAAGACGATATTTTGATAGTCCTGGGCACTAACGATAATATAGACAATTTCAAGAAAAAACATAAATGAGGACACAGCTTATGCCTGCCTGCCGGTAGGCAGGGAGCCCCGAATTTTCGGGACGACATAAGTTATAGGCCCGGAAATTCAAAGAATTTCCAGGGCCGTCTGCGAATTTATCCCGAGCTGAATGTGTCAGCGATAGGCGGCGAGGGATTTTTAATGAGCACTGAAGTTATGAAAATTTACTAATTTTCATAACTTCATCTTCATAGAACTTCTTCAATGAAGGCGCGAATTTATCCCGTGAATTTTACGAAGTAAAATTCATCCCGAGCAACCACAGTTCGGTGTTGGGTTGCGAGGGAAGCGCAAGCGTAT
>Ga0315295_10000236_pt1 | contig 46982 bp, 39 predicted proteins | sample YL17G14_0_MG_FD_204453 | JGI IMG/M metagenome (GOLD analysis project Ga0315295, IMG submission 204453) | Sediment microbial communities from Yellowstone Lake, YNP, Wyoming, USA - YL17G14_0 | ecosystem: Environmental > Aquatic > Freshwater > Lake > Sediment | place: USA: Wyoming | collected... | reverse complement strand
CGCTGGGAGAAGAAACCGGAAAACTATCTGGGTTTGCTTCATCTGGTTTGTGCTCTCATTACCTACCGTGCCACAGGTCTACTGGGATAAGCTCTAAGTATGATACCACTACCGTCGCAAAGGAGAAGGTAACGCTCGCAAGCAGACCGAGTAACATGAGACGGCGGCCTTTCGGCCTATCTCACGGAGCCACCTACCGATGACGACATGCTGGTGTCCGCAATGCGATAAATCCTCCGCCCGCAGGCGGACAAAGCGGTTGTTTCCGCTAACTTTTCGAAATGAAACCTAAGAAAAAGAGTTGAATTCCTCCGTGAAGATCAATAATCCCGGTCAGTCGCATTGAGCAGAGTTTTGCCTCTGCCAACCACAGGCCTGAGTGCTACACGAGTTTCATTCGACCTTACGCAATTTCCAACCGGCCACGCTCAAGCCAAGGACGCCGAGCAGAACCGCTCCAGGCACCGGGACAGGATTGATGGTCAGATCAAGGGCAATATAATCCGGGAGATCCCCTCCAGCCCACCATGCTCTGAACTTTAGGACGTCTCCAGCGTTCACATCAAGATTGAGGATATCAATAGGATTGAGTCGGCTGTACTCACCCCAGCTGCCAACAGAGCCGCTAGCCAGCACGGTCTCATTGAGACTAAGTTCCCAGCTATTCAATCTGTTCCCCTCGTCCCGGATCGACCATACTTCGCCCGATACATCTATTGGTCCTGCCAACGGACTGGTCCACCAAATTTCCAGAGACCCAGAATAAGGTGTATGGCCGTATACGTCGCCAAGCTGGAGTTCCCCAAACAGCTCACTTCCATTGCTTTTGGACCATCCGAGCCAGTTATCCGAGGCGGCAGCAGTCCAGATAGGCGGGGGCCCCGGGTCGCCGAAACTATCACTTCCTCGCGTTCCAGAGATGCCAAGGTTGCCATTCACATAATACGACCAGACTCCATTTGGGTTAGTCGTATCGCTCCAGTCCGCCGACAGGTTATAGATGTCTGCCCTCGTGATTCCACCACCCGACAAGGCAAAGGATACCCAGGCGACAACGAGTGCATAACGTATGTTGATGATTTTCATCTCTCCACCCTTATCTTCCTCATCAGATAGAGACCCTTGAATCAGAAGACGCGAAAGTCGACAACGCCCACAGGCTTGTCATCAAAACGGCACGATTACCTACGCGGCTCTCATGCATACTTACGCAATTTCCATCCGGCCATACCCAAGCCGACCACGCCCAGCAGAACGGCGGCGGGGATGGGAACAGGGGAACCATTGACTGTGAGCTCCGAGTAGTTGATTAAAGCATCGTCCCAGCTACCGCCCGCCCCGTTAGACGACGTAAACCTGAGGGTGGCGAGGACCTGCGTATCATCTAGCCATGTCTTGTCCAAATTGAAAGTAGTATCGTGCCCGTTCCCTAGGTCACCAAGAAAATGCTCATTACCACCCGCGTCCGTAAACACAACGCCGACTTTATCATCGTTTTGCTGGATGTCGGAGGCATTGATAGTCAATGTGACGCTATTAATCAAACTAGCTGCTAGTGCCGCCTCGTAGTCTCCAACATAGGGATTCGTATGTGACCAAATGACCGAATCATTAAAAGTTCCATTGGAAAATAGACGCTCACCGATCACTACATGGTCGGTATACATGTCGGCTTGTGCCACTCCAACCATGCACATTGTCAAAACTGCCGTTAATGTTAACTTATTCATGTTATGTTAATCCCCATATCCGATTTATGTTCATCCTTACGTTAGATCGACATAAATCCCTTTATGTCGATGAGACTCCCGCAAGCCTCCTTCCTGAAAACCAATACCTGCGGCGAAGCCCCTTTGGAGGCAGGGGCTTCGCCCACAGGCTTGTCATCAAACCACATGATTGCCTGCTTTACACGCGGCTCTCATGCATACTTACGCAACTTCCAACCAGCCACACCCAACCCGAGCATGCCAAGCAGAACGGCTGCCGGGACGGGAACGAGATAGAGCAAATCCTGCCCGTAACCTATAGGATTCCCGCTACTGTCCACAATCACTGCCTGCAACACTCGCACAGAACGGATGTCTGTCCAACCGCTAGCATTCGCCTCATTCAACCAGCTCGTGGCAAGCGCCTGCTGTGCCGAGTTCAGTGGAGTACTCATAAAGTCCAGCGCGAAATTAGTACCGCTTTCGCCCTCAATCGCCCAGATCACGCGCTGGAGGGCCCCGGCCGTCTGCGCCCGGGTCAGTCCCGAACCGCTGTTATCGTAGTTATACCCGGTCAGGTTCCCCGTTGCGAACTGCGTGTAAAGGTAGGCTGTTCTGATGTCAAGGTCGTCACCACCATTAGTTCCCGCTCCACCTTGCCAGGCATGCGAGCCCGCAGAGCCGTCCACAAATGTTTCGCTGACGTAAATCCGGTTGCCACTGTAGATATACTCGTTGGTCTCGACACAGAACGTTTGGAAAGACTCCGCGTGCCCACCCAATCCGCTGGTTGTATCAGCATAGGCGTCATTTCCGAGCAGAAGGCCAGGGCCTCCGTCGGAGGAAACCGTGAACTCACCGCCACGACCATATCCATACGGGCTTTGTGTATAATTGATTCTCCCGCCGTCTGTGACGGTTCCGTTTGTAAACTGCGCGAGAGCGGGCGCAGCTGCAAACGCACATACTATTGAAATAAAGATTAGTTTTCTCATATTGTTAACACCTTTCACGATCGCCTGTTAAAGAATCCTCAGGCAAACTTACGCAGCTTTACGCCAGCTACACTCAACCCAAGTATGCCCAGCAGAACGGCGGCAGGGACAGGGACGGGGTTGCCCACGTAGAGGTGGTCCATCGTGGCGAAGTAGCCACTCTGGATCGACATGCTTGTAATCGGTGAATCGGAAATGAAACCCGTAAACACGTCCCAATTTGATGTATCCGTGTACGTATAGGTTCCCCCGCTCATCAGCTTGATCGTGACGGTGCCACCATTCACAAAGTTTCCGTTTATGTCGGTCACCCAGAATATCCCGCCAACCGCGCTCGGCTTCGGACCAGTGAAGTTGACAGTGACGGCCTGCCCTTGTTGATAATTTGCCACTGCGCCACCAGGACCATTGGGTGGTGGTATTGGTTGGCCGGAGAGACCGGCAGGAGAAGATATGTCGTACGCCCAGCCAAGCCCTGAGAACGACTGAGGACTGGGAATGGCAGGGTTTACGATAGTCGTCCACGGCGCGTAGTTCCAATTTTCCAGGTAGTATCCCGGCTGGAGCATCGCCGTGAAAGCGGCCTCGTTGGTGTATACCGTCATGTCCGCGAATGCCGGTACTGCTGCAAACGCACACATTAGCGCAACAAATATTACTTTCTTCATCGTTTCTTTACCTCTTGTCCACACATGAATCTTAGGTTCTGTTTCAACCCCGTCTGCTTGCGGGATTCGAGGGGCCGCACCTTTGAATATGAACGATAATTGAGCATAAAGTGCGGTTCCCCACCCGAGCGAGGGGAAAGCAATTCATCTAAGACAGGACCGGAGGCCCGCGGGGTGCGAGTACAGTTGAAGTGAATTGTGATTTTCGCCAGAGGGACACGACGGTCCCCAGGCGATATTGAGGTAGAGCATCCTCCACCGTACAGTCCGGCTGAATGAAGCAGTAAACCGGAACAGTGCAGAGAGTGTTTGGATTGACGGCATGACTGTGGCCGATTTGGAACGGGCCGCCGCCATCGTGGTACCATTCGGGGATCGCGCCCCAGTGCAGCCTCTTGACCCAGTGGACGGAGCCGCACAGGCCCAGGCCCATCAAAGCCGACAAACACAGGCTCAAGCTATCCGTCCCCTCTGTCAGGGTCTGTGTATGCTGAAATTGATTAGCTTGCTCGGGATCGGGATTGTTCTTTGGCAGGAACGAGACAGGCCCTAATCGCAGGTCAGAGACGCTGGGCGAAATGAACAGGTCAAGCAGATTTGACGAATCGCAGACGGCCGCCACCGGCTCGCTTTCGGAATACAGCCCGCGCGCCGGCACCATGCCCGCATAGCCAGCCGCCGTAATAAGCAACACGCCAACAACTGCTGTGATGAACCTCCTGCCGTCAATCATGTACCCGTCACTCCACAGAAATAACTAAAGTGAATTTTGCCACAATGTCCTATAAATGTCAAGGTAATTCTTTAGAAAAATGCAATCTTTCCACACTTCTGCTTTTTTGAGATGGGAATATTTTACGTAACTTCTTTACTTGTAATAAGTTATGGCTCATGAGCCACCGCCGGATTCTGCTTCTGCGAGGGTGTTTTTCTCACCACGAAGGCTCGAAGGACCACGAAGTCTGAGCACAAATCGACTGTTTTCTTCATCTTCGCTGCATGGCTGTCAGTGCCCTTCGTGGTGCGTCAAATCCGCGTCCATCAGCGTCAATCCTTCGGCTCCGCTCAGGACGGCGTCCGCGGTTTCAATTTCGTGTTTGTCCCCGTTCGGCAAGCTCAGGGCAGGCTGTGTTGATTCGTGGTTTCATCGGGATCGGTGGACCAAGGCCCACCCTACGAGTTTTTCGCGGGCACAGGTTTGCGATTTGTTTCTCTGTGTCCTCGGTGCTCTCTGTGGCTAATTTCTATTTCCTGCCGGGAACCGGGCTCAGGCACAATGAGTTTATCCATCAGCCATAGCTCGGCAAATAGAAGCAGCGCCGCCACCGGCATCATGGCCAGGCCGGCAAAGTCATGGAAGAACTTCTGCCCCACCTCGGCGCTGACCAGCATGAACAATACGGCCGTCACGCACAGCCTCAGAATATTGCACGCGACTGCGATAGGAATACTCGATAGAAACAGGACCGCCTTTTGCCACCGAGGGCGTTTCACCATATACGCCACGAACGCGGCGACAATCACAAAGGCCGTGAGCATTCGAAGCCCGCTGCAGGCCTCTGCGACCGCCATGGGGATCGTCTCATTCAGCATTACGACGTTGCCCTGCTGGCTAACCCTGGCACCAAACGCCTCCAAAACAAATACTGATCCCGTCGTTGCGATGTTCTGCAAAGGCCCGCTGACCTGAGTGTGAACCATTGTGGGAAGAGGAACCATCAGAAACAGGAAGAGCAGAATCCACAAGACTCGCCGAAACACCTGCCACCCAGCCACCATGAGAACCGCGCCAGCCGCCGTCAGTATCAGTGCATACCGCTCTGGCGAAGAACGGAAGGTTAACAGACCAAAAGTCCGAGCGGCCTGCGCCAATAGGAGGAGGGTTATGCCTGCCCACCAGCACGGCGCCAATGGACATCGGGCGATTGCCTTTCTCTGACGCCAAAGCAGAAACAGTGCAATGAACGGAACAAGCTGGCCCGCGGAGTAATCGTCGTTTTTCTGCCATTCCTTGAAAAGGTCCGCCATTGTTGGCCAATACGACCACGCCATGATGGCCAGCAGTAATAGTAGAACCGCAGCGAGTCCGAGGCGGCTATCCCACACGCGGTCTCGTTCAGAAACGCGCCCGAGTTTCTGATGTGGGGCATGACGGTTGAGCGATGTTCGTCTCATGCTACCTTTCTTCGCAAGCCGTGCCGGAGTCCCCCGAGCTTAGTTCCCTTTTGAGGTTTTCAAGCAATCGAGTTATGGCTAGTGCGGAATCAACAGCGAAGTCAGAAACCAGCCTTGTCGCTGCATCGGCAGGCAGAGTTCCGCGTGATGAAGCGACGATCTGTACCTGGGCAACACAATTGACCATACTCGAGCCGCGTAGTACTCGATATCTAAACTGCAAACGGTCGCTGTAACACTGCCCGTCGGCCATGTAGTAGTAAAGAACAGTCTTCTTTTTACAGTCTAACTGGGCGTCATAAGAGAATTGAACAATCCTGCACAGCAGCTTCGTCCCATCGCCTATCGGTAACTCCACGAAGCGCTGGTCCACAAGTGAGTAACCGCTCAAGACGTTACAGACTTCGGGTGCGTGGCCGATCATGGTGCTCCCCGTGACTCCGGACGCAGCGATAAACAATGAGATGGATTCCACGCCCTCATCCCGCGAATATCGACGATTGATACTTGCCTCAGCATTTATCTTAGGCAGAATGACCTCAGCTTCGTCGAAAGGAACATCCTCGCCCATCCAATCGCCAATCTGCATAGGGAATCGTTCCAACGCAGCAGAATCTATTGGGGTCTTGCTTAAGGGGGCTGATAGTCGTGCCGCCAGAACTCGATACGTCAGACCAAGGACAAGTATCAGGAAACCGGCTGTGATCGCAGCAGCAACAACCGGTCTACGATTTGGGTTGTAAATTGTCATTCACTAAGCCTTTATTTGTCCGTGGGACGGCCTGACTGTTTGACCGGCGGACTGTAAGACTGTCCAATTGTCCGACCGTTTGTGTTTTACCGTCCGTTACCGGCCCCGGCTACTCGCTCGATCACGTCGATGATCCGTGCGACGCTGTGTTTGCGGCAGCGAACGGAGGGCAACCAGTTACATAGAGTGCTCGCATACTCTCATGATGTGATTGCGGGGTCCTCCTCAAATCGTTGCTCGATCCACTTATATGTGGATCTCAGGCCGTCCTCCAGACTGACCGTTGGCTCCCACCCCAGAATCTTCTTGGCTTTGGAGGAATCAGCCCGACGGCCCTTATCCCCTTCTGGCTTCGAGACATCATATCGTATTTGTATGTTCTTACCGCTTATCCCTACCACAGTTTCGGCCAGTTCCCGGATAGTTGTGCAACGATCTGTACCAAGCTGAATAGGTCCATTCTGTAAGCTGCTCTCCATCATTGATAAGAGGCCATCAACAACATCATCCACATGAATGAACGAACGGCCCTGGTTCCCACTCCCCCAAACAACAAAAGGTTCAGTCGGATAACGAATGGCCTTAACGATCAATGCAGGAATTACCTGGGAAGTGTCTGCCGAATAGTCGGTGGGAGTGCCGTAGACATTGTGCAGCCGAAGGATGCCCGTTTGCAAGGGGGTCTCGCGCCCATACAATTCGGTTTGTAACTCACCCATGAGCTTGCTCCAGCCGTAGGCGGATTCAGGGTTCGCGGGCAACATGTCTTCTTCCACCAGAGGGGGCGCATCCACACCAGTCTGCTTCTCTTGTGGATAGCTGCATGCCGTGCCAACATAGACTAACCGTTTCACTCCTGCCTTGGCCGCGGCGTTGAGAACATTTGTATCAATGAGGGCATTGTCATGGAACACTTGCGTCTGATTGGCGAAAACATAACGAATACCTGCCACCACATCAGCCAGATGAAAAACTTCATCAACACCTTCGACAGCCTTCTTGCAAGCATCCGGATTTCTCAGGTCTACTTCGAAGAAGTCCTCGTCCAGATTGATCACAGGCTGACCGCTCCCCCTGAGAAGGTACTCTCTTCGACCTCGCCAGAGATTGTCCGCCACCCGGATTCTACCTGTGCCATCGGCCACAAGCCGCTTGACGAGATTCGAGCCTATCATTCCTGCGCCACCGGTTACTAGGATCTGTTTCATGATTTGCCTACTCTCTCGTGCCATCCAATCTGCCAGCATGTTGCACAAGGCCAATCGGACGCACTCTTTGCGTTGAGGATTCTTTCGATTGTACCGAAGATGCCAACTCAGGCACCTCTGCGCCTTCGCGTGAAGCAATCAACTCTGAGAAGAGAGCTACATGCGCTTCGGCCCATTTCCTCACGTCCAAATGCTCCTCGACATAGCACCGGGCACTTTTACCGAATTGCTGACCAAGGTGGGGATCTATCGCGAGATTCCTGATGGCTGCGGCGAGTCCTTCATGATCCCCAGGATTGATTGTGAAGCCTGCATTCGCATGCTTAACGAGTTTTGGAGCATCGCCAGTCAGCGGCGCGCAAGTGATCACGGGTCGTCCAGCCGCCATGGCACTCAATACCTTAGAGGGAACAACGGGCGTCTTCACCTCTTCTCTGAGCGTTGCCAAAACGACATCCGCAGATTGAAGTACCATCGGGTACACTTCCTCAGGCTGCCAGTCCAGCCAGCGAACATTGTTGAGCCCCATGTCTTTACTCAATCTGGCCATCTCGTCGTGCTGTGTTCCATCACCGATAAGCACAAACTCGATATTCCCCTCAGATTGCAGGTGATTTGCCGCATCGAGTATGACTCTCATGTCCTGGTTGTAGCCCTGGCTGCCAGAGAACATTACCGTGAATTTGCCATCAAGACCCTGGTTGCACCTCCATGGGTTCTCTCTCGGGCCCGGCTTCAGAACATCAGGGTTCATCCATATAGGCATTACTTCTACACGCTTCACCGCTTCGTGCCGATGCAATATCCATTTCTTATTTCCTTCAGAGTGCACGGTAACACAGTCCGCCCTAGCGTATATATAGCGCTCAAGCCACTCAAAAAAATGTATGGCCCTGCGGTTTGTCAGTATGCCAAGATCGATCGCCGTCTGAGGGAAGATATCATGGACATTGAGTACGTAGGGCATGTTCTTGAGTCTACGAAGAATCGGTGCGGCGACACCCTCGAAGAGTGCAGGAGCGTGCACTATGGCCGCATCAGCCTTCGCTGTGAACAGAGCAAGCACAAAGAGAGACAGTGCCGTCAGGACGTAATCAAGGGCTCTGGCTGCTGGAAAACACCTTGGCAGGCGAAGGGTTCTCACGCGTTTCACCCTGACGCCACCTATTCTCTCTGTAAGCCAGAGCCTCCACCTGTATCGGCGGTCTATGCTCTTGATATTGTACCTGGGAAAGCCGGTAACTACCGTTACATCATGTCCGGCTGCTTGCAGGCTTTCACACAAGTCTTTGTACACTCCTGGGGTCCCCCCCCGATCAGGGTGATAATATAAAGTGATCAGTAGGATTCTCATGCTTTCCTCCTCTACATGAAGTCAATGCGTTAATATGTGTCTTGGCATGAACTCAGTATCTGACCGCGTACCAGAGGATGCCAATCCACTCGTGCAGGGCTCGAGTGCTCCTCTCGAAATGTGCCGCCGAAGGGACTACGGCCCTGACACCGCCTTCGCAAATCCGCAGATAGTTGGCCGGAATCGGTACGATAACGTCTCGAGGAAAACAGGCCTTGAATGCGGACTCCGCACGCGATAAGTGCACAGCCGAGGTCACTACGCCTATCCGGCGATTCTCGCCGAAAGGCAGTAGCTCCGCCAGGCGAGCGGCGTTCTCCATGGTGTTGGCGGAATCACGCTCTTCGAGAATCTCGGACTCCGGCACGCCGAGCTGCAGCGCAACGGGCTTCATGGCCCTCGTTCCACAGAACACAAGTGCAGTAGCATGGCTCGCCCTGAAGGCGGCCACGCCGGCGTGCACTCTGGCGTACGCATCATCGGTAGGCTCGTAATACGATTCTCCGTACCCGGACGGATAGCTCCCGCCGCCCAAGACGGCCACCACGTCAAGATTGGAGAGCGCTTCTGCAGAGGGCCGCTCGTATCGTGACTCCAAAGGATACACGAGCCAGTTGGTCACAGGCTGGATACTCAGTAAATAGAGAAGCACGGTTGCGAACAATGTACAAAGCCATCCGAGCTTAGAGGCGGGCTTCTTTCGCGGCAGTCTGCGTAATATCAGACTGAGAATAAGAAGTAATAGAATCCACATCACCGGTGTGGATATGGATTTCACAAGATAGGTCACTGCCAGGCTCCAGTCAAATCTTCATCAGGAATGAGCAGCCTTCTCGACTACAGAAGACGCTTGAATCTCGAATCGCCTTAAGGACTCTAACAAAAAGAAGTTGAGCCATAGAGTGAGTGTATTTCATTCTTAGCCACAGAGAACACAGAGGACACAGAGAAATGAATTATAAACAGTGTAAATCTGTGTTACTACCGGGAGCGAGATTTATTGAACACGGTTTGGCCATGAAACGCTACTTTTGAGGTGCAGTGCTCCAGTATCTCAGATTGGGATGTTCAAATAATACTGCTCTCATTAGTAATCCGTGTCCAACAGCAACAGTGGCAATCCGTGTCTCTTTCACTATGTTAGACGCTCTTAGAGAAGCAAGCCCTTCTCCCGTCTGCGCAGTTCCTGGATCTTCAGGCAGATCTCATATTCGTATATAGCCTTGAGCATCGCGATGGTGAACCCGGCCTTTCCGTCGAGGAACCCGGCTTTCAGGAAGTACATATAGAGAAACAGCACAAGAGGCCGCACCGGCAGGTGGTATGAAAGCCGTCTCAGAGCATCCCTCCTCCGGCGAGGGTTGCTGGATACGAGCCCTTGCCAGTCGATGCTTCCTGTGGTGATGGCCTTGATGTTCTCCGTCGCCTCGTACGTGCTTGACTTATTGTGCCTCTCGAACCAACCATGAAAACCCTTGCTGAAGAAGTGATGGACAAAATCATTCTGCAGATAGCCCACAGGGCCGTCAATCATGGCAACCGGGTTCGCCCCTCTTTTCCAGCGTATGTTGTCAGGTTTCCAGAGGCGGGCGATCCATACATTGTATTGGCCGCCGTGCTTGAGCCACTTGCCGAACAGCATGTTCCGCCGTCTCACATAGTAGGCGACTTCGGGTCTTTCGGGATTGGATGTAATTTGCAGAATCTCTTGGGCAAGCTCAGGTGTTGTGACTTCGTCCGCGTCGACGTACCAGACCCACGGATACTTGAACTCTATGTTCTCTACCGCCCAGTTCTGATTGTTCGCCCGGCCGTCGTATGCTCGCTGGAACACTCTTGCCCCCTCATCCCGAGCAATTTCCACTGTGTGGTCTGAGCTAAGAGAGTCGAGAACCACAATATCGTCTGACCATTTCACACTTTGCAGACAGCGGGGTAAATTCGCTTCCTCATTCAAAGTCTGAACAAAAACTGATACTCTTACGGCACTCATACTGGTGGATATCTTGATCCGGAAGGCTATGTTTGCTTAACTGAGTAAGGATCTACTACGCGTCTAATCAGTCGTCGCCAATCGACTACTTACTACAAAGGCTCTTCCAATCTTCCAAATATGCGTCTGCTATATTTTCATAGCTAAATTCAGCGGCCTTCCTTGCGGCTTGCACGCTCATTTTTTCTGTTGTACTTCGGCTTGTTATTAACCTTGCCAGAGTATCGGCAAGAGCCCTGTCAGGACGATCTGAATCATGGTCAAAAAAGTATCCAGTTTTTCCACCCTCGATATAATCTCTAAATTGGTCAATCCTTGAGACTACCGGGACCAAACCCGTAGCCATTGCTTCCAGAGGAGCTACTGGACATGCTTCCCCCTTTGCTGCGACGGATGGATAACAGTAGTAGTGCGCCTCTTGTAGTTCCTGTGCCAAGTCACGCGGATTGGCAATACCTCCGGGGAATTCGACTGGTAGGCCAGAGGCCTTTTCCCTCAATCCATTAAGATAAGTAAGGCCACCCCCTCCCTCTTCTTTCTTCCAAGGGCCAATGAACCGAAGCTTCAAATTGGGAAACTTACTGTAGAGCAAAAGAAAAGCGCCCATCAAAATATGCAGCCCTTTTTCTGGATTAATACGTCCTGTATATAGTATCGTCTGCGTGCCGGTAAATGAGCGAATTACAGTAGGTGGCACGAACACGTGCGTATCGATTGGGTTACTGATTACCTTCAAGAGGTGTGCGACTTTAGGTGTTTGATGGGCAATGGCGACTCCGACAGCTTTCGATGGAGGTGCTAATCGGTCACACCTTGAATACAACCACATTTGCCCTTTGGGATACCTGTGAGCCGCAACTACTATCTTGCCGATATTCTTGCGAAATCTGGAGGCCAATATCGGAAGCCAGAAAGAATTTGTTACACAAATGTCCGATTTAGGTAACAAGGACGTCATTCGAGCTGCATAGAAGAGATCTTTTATGAGATCCAGAGTTATGTTATTTGTCCGCCGTAATTGTGTTCTTCGCATATAGCGAACACCGTGAAGTATTTCATCGCTCTCTTGAGTTTCGTGCTTTCGGCAAAGGATTGTCACCTCATGTCCTCTTTCTGCAAAGACACTAGATAGACCACACCATATCTTGTTTACTGCTCCAGACGGTGCAGGAGGGCAGGGGGCAAATGGTGCGCCAACAATAACTATACGCATAATAAATTCCTCAGATGGCAACTCGAAACCACAACTTGGCAGACACGTAAATAAGAGAATTACAGTTTTTTGTTCGCGGCCATAAGTATATTTGTAGGAACCAACAAATCTCTAAGGCCAAGACCAGAACCGCAATGCCTTGCCTGCTCGACAGTAAAACCTACGTGATCCAACAGAGCTTTCAGTGAACGCCCGGTAAAGAAACGTATGTGGGGATATATCGGATTATAGTGACGCTCAAACGCGAAAAGAGCTATTCCCAGATTCTTCAACATTCCATGGTATGGGACAGTACATAGAAGTATTCCGTTTGGTTTCAGGACGCGATATATTTCTTCCAATACAAACTTTGGTGAAAACAAGTGTTCCAAGACCTCAGAGCACCACACGGTGTCAAAAGTCGAATTTTTAAAAGGAAGAGAGTCTTCCAAATTGTGCAACACAAAATTGATATTCTTGTATCTGCTGCGTGCTATCTTTATAGCTTCTGACGAAATGTCAATGCCGGTAACCGTACAGCCGAAACTTAGTAATTTGGAAGAAAAGTAACCATTCCCGCAGCCGACATCTAACGCATGGTTCTCACTCTTACGCCTATTCTTGAGCCACATTCCCATGAACTCAAGAAAATAGGGCGTATACCCCAATTTCTCGGCAGAATAAGTGTTTTCTCGTTTCCCCCAAAAATCGTTATATATATTGTCGCCTCTATACTCTTTATTCATTCTCATGTACCTCGTATAACTCTCCTCCTACGTAAGATCACCCAGCATTGTTGCTGCAAATTTTGCGTTGGTATAAGGCGTGTGTTTCGTCTCGAACAGGGATGTCAGATGTCCTTTTTGGTAGTATAGTAGAGGGACATTCAGAGCGATTCCAATCAGTAGCCAAGACAGTCGATCCACCGGCGAACCAAATCCGAGAAGTTGGTTTGAACACAAACCGTTTACAACGCTGTAAATTAAAAGCGAAAAACCGAGAGTCCCATACATGTCTTTGCGGAGCCAGAACCACCGTGCTGCAACAACCAGAAATGCTATAAATAAGATCAAACCTATTATACCATAGGACTGCGCACAAGAAAGAAAGGTGTTGTGTCTGTTCAAATCTCTGTTGTATCCACTTTCATTTTGGCCAAGTTCCCACTCGTATGCCCCAAGAAATCCCTTTCCCAGGATGTTTCCAAGGTTCAGATCCTGTTCAATACCCGGCTTCCACCATGTCGTTCTCTGGGCGGGTAGTTCTGCCAGGGGGGCCTCTATTCTCGCATGCTTTCTGACACTCCAAATCTGCTCTTCGTAGCCTGGCATAGATATAACTATTGCAAGCATAGTAACAAGCCACAGCATGAACAGGGCACAAATAATATACTTTCTTTTATAGGATAACGAATGTGCCACCAAAGCAGTCATAGCAACAAATAGGCAAATATAGCCACTTCGGGTTCGAGTTGCATTAAGTACACTGAATGAGATCGCAAGTAACGCAAGCAGGAGAATTGTAGCCAATGGCCTTGGCTTGAAACACAGTAGAAACCATAGGCAGAGAACACTTGTAATTATCATCATATTGGCGCATGTGAGCGAATTATTATAAACACCTCTTATCCTACCATCACTCGCAGGAGGAAATCCAACAATGTAAGATACGAAGGAAGCCAGTGTCCAGATACACAATAACACAGTCAGTATTCTCAAGAAGGCCCCTGTGGAAACACCTCTCAACAACCTGGGGGCAAGCATGCAGAGGACAATGACCATTCCGGAGAACATTGCATAGGGAATGAGATTCTCTACTAAATTCGTCTGGGACGCACAGCACAGCGTGCCCCACAGAAGGAATGCCACTAGGAAGTAATGAATATTACTTGAGTAAAACACGGGTTCTGGCCGCTTGTCGTGCCGAATACTTAAGGCATAAACGAGAATAAGAGGAGTTAAGGCGAGATTACTTGCATGATATATGAACCATACTCCGCTTGTGCCTTCCAGGTAGGATTTGCCAATCAGACTCGATATGAGGTAGGCCAAGAGCAAGTATGGACCTAACGTACGTGGGACCTCAAAATTCTTCATTTTAGCAAAGACAGATAACCGTTGTCACAACAGAAAATTCTGATCGCGTGCACTACATGCATGTATTTGCGTTCCTTTTAGTGATAGCGAAATCCAGTATCTCAGTGCCGATGTAAAATAACAAGGCCAGTTCGATCTGAAACAACACGAGCTAAGTTTTTTGACTTTCCATGCATATGGAATTGTATAGGGCGAGAGTCTGTTTACCAATCACTTCAATAGAGAAATGGGTGCGCATTTTCTCGCTGGCAGCATCGCCAATGGCACGACGAATATGCGGATTATCCATAAGATGCTCAAGATATGACCGAAATAGTTTCTTGTCTCCGACTGCGGTAATGTACCCGGTCCTGCCGTGGTCAATTATATCACGAATTCCATCGGCACCATGTGCCACTATGGGCAGTCCCGTTGACATCATCTCTAAAACAGCCTTGGGCATCATTTCTAAGAAGGACGGGAAAACACCTATGTCACACTTTGCATATAGTTCTGGAAGTGTCTTCCAGGGCAATCTCCCTAGCAGTTTTACATGGTTGGCAAGTCCCAAAGACTTGATTTTGCTCCGGATGCCATCTTCTAAGGGGCCACCACCCGCAAGTAACAACTCAAATTGCCTGCCGGCGGCCGCTAATTCTTGACAGAAGTCAAGGAAAGCGATATGTCCTTTGTATGGTTCCAATCTTGCAGGGTATATGAGCCGTATGATATGATTGTCAGAGTTGCGAGGTCTTGCAACATAACGAAATATGTCCGTATTGACCCCATTTGGTATAAAAGCTGTCCTGTTGGCCATCCATGGTATTCGCCTGAGTTTATCTCTGTGTGATTGCGAAAGGGTAATAATCCAGGGTTTTTCACGTAGTGTAAGCGCAATACGTTTTATTGCGCCAAAGCCAGTCCATCCGCCAGAATTCCTGTCTGTCATAACGTTGCGGTGTTTCTGCCTGATAATTCTACAGGCCTGTGTAACATGATACAGTTCTCGAAAACCTTGACAGTGTATAACGTCCACTGAATTCTCAGACAACCAGCTTGCCAAGGAGCGTTTTGCATTTCTATAGTCGTTCCCGTGGTCGAAGAATTCAGGCAATTCTACAATGTTCAGATTATAATCTGCCGCTTCCTGCATTGTGCCGGGGTCAAGTTCTTGTCCTGAAGTTGCCAGATATACGCAGGCGCCGGCCTTGTGTAGGCCCCAGGCATACTGCAACCACATAGGATGTATTCCATGGCCAGCCCATTCGCACATGTAAAGTACTTTTATGGCGCCCTCCCGGATTGAATCAGTGACATTCATAAAATAACCTCGACTTCCGACAAAGAGATACATTACCCTCTCGACATTGTTGTGTTGCAGGTATTACTGCACCAAACGCATAAATTAAAAAAGGTGATAATAAAAAATGGATGTATCCCGACAAAATCATCAATGTCAAAAACGTTGTTGTCCTCATTTATCAAGACCGGAATACTATCGACAAATGGATAGCAAATTTTGTTTTCCCCGCCGGGGCTCTCCAGATACTCGTCTCTTAACAGCAGTGTTTTCCCTGTGACGGGTCACCGCAGTTTATTTTGCAGGTCTTCGGACAATTTTATTTTCGCCATTTTAAAGTTCCCCAGGCTTCGTTGTCTTGGTTATTGTTCTCAGGAACTTTTTCGCGGACCCCACTGCTGCGCTAAAAATAAACTTTTCGCGTTTGCCGTCCACCAAGGCTATGTCTCCAAGAGCGCTTACGGTGTGAAGACCGTTGGGATAGGGCCCGTGTCTGTCCGGCTCGACAGCGGCCACCGTTTTTTCCTCAAAGTCGCCGGGCGAGAGTGCTACGATTTCGTTAATCACTACTCGCCCGCCATAAATCCGGGAACAGTCCTGGGCCGGACGATAGAGTTTCCCATTGTGGACAAAGGGCGTTCCGCCCGGTCTCGATGACGCAATGTCGGTCTTAACCGGTTGTCTGGCGTGAGGAAGCCAGGGACCGAGAAGGGAGTCGGCATAAGAAACATAAAGACTTGCCGAGCCGGTGCGTAGGTCGCCGTAAAAAAGCCACCAGCGTCCGTTAAAGTGAACGATTGAAGGGTCTATCGCGGGGACATTGTTGAGAAGAACCGCTTCTTTTCTCCACTTACAAGGCAAGACATCTGCCTTGAAAAGCGTCACTTCGCTGGCGCGGCTTGTTTCAGGAACGCAAAACACGTCGCCTTCATACGTGAATAGAAACGGATAGGAAAGGTGAAAAGGCGCTGTGATGGCGTCCTTCAAGCCGCCGACAATGCCTGCGTCTTTGATCTCGGTGCCCAGTATTCGGGCTTTCCGTTCTCTGTAATCGAAATACTCGCACAAAAGATACTGTTTGCCGGCCACCTCGACCCCAAAAGGATCGGCGATGAAAGTTCCCGGCCTCGGTCTTTCTGGGAGCCAATGAATCTCGTGTTTCCACTTCGGGTTAAGAAGAGAATGAATGGGAGCGCGAATCACGCCGACATTATACAGGTCTCTCTTGAAAACCTTGCGATACAGGAAACGCGGACATCGAAGAATAGCTTTCATAAGACAACCGCCCCGAAGTGGGCCGATTGACCTCCTTGAAATAGGTTTGTCATTACCCATTTCATCGGCAGGCCATTTTTGTTTTTACAGTTTTTCATGATTACCAAAAAGTGCGAAAGCACTTACAAAAAGGATTTGCTTTCAACCGAGGTAGAATCTATGCCATAAGGCTAAGTTAAGCAGCTTGTACAGCAAGAGAGCATTATCCCGCAGCCCGTGAACATGTTCGTCTATGCACTTTTCCAGGGCTTTGCGATCAAAAACGCCCCATCTATACGCATTCAGCATACATCTTATCGTGCTGTCCGATACCAACGATCCATAAATGTAATTGACCAAATGCAGTTGCGTGTTTGGAGTGGGAGATCTACTCTGCGCGATAGCAAGTCACAGACTTTGATCAAGGGTTTTTGATTTAACAACGTGGAAATTGGACTTGCAGAGTCAGCAGCACTCCGAAGATAGGCAATAAAGTTCGCATCGAAAAATACCCGGTCTAGGGGATCAGTAAATGGACTTTTAGGTCGATAAACCATATCACGGGGAACATGACGTGCCAAACTTCGCTTCAGTGGTGCCTTCGGCTCATCCATTTGCCCGTGGTGGATCGATGCTAATGCCACAGACACCACTTCAGTCTGGAGAAATGGATAATGCACTCTATGCCCGGCCAATTCAAGGATTGGTTGACCCTTTTGAGCAAAAATGTTGGCGCAAGTTAACGCTAAATCTGCAGCAACAATGCGGTGTGGTATCGACTCACCTACCCATCCTCCGACCCAATCCGCAAGCAAGTTGTGAACGTCATTTGTTGGAAGGTTCCGGTACAAGACACCAGACAACGGGTTTTGAGCCAATGCAGCCGACAGAAGGGGCATATCCATCGAACGACGAAGCATGCGGCACAGATACTCCATCCTCCCTTTGCGGTGCCATAGTGTCGCAGCGTAAAGAAGCGATGCCGCCTGACGTGCTAGTGCAGGGAGTCGTTCAACACGACTCCAAGCGTTAATCTTATTAGCCATTCCGAAGCAACCGTCAGCACCAGTTCCATCTAAAATCACGCGGTGCTCCCCTACAAGGCGGTCTACAACCGCATGGGCTAACTCCGAAGTTGGAACGGTTGAGCGATCGCCGAATGGCTGGGGATAGATCCTACCTGGCTCGATCAGGCAATCACAGAAATTGCGTGTGGCTGAGATACGCTCAAATCGCAGGCCTAAGTGTTTGGCCATGGCCTCAGCGAGTTGCGATTCTCGGTCGTCCTCTCCGAAACAGTAGTTGAGCAATAGACTTTCGCCATACCCAAGTGCAACGAGGCGGCTGGCAATGAGTCCCGAATCCACTCCGCCGCTGAAAAGCAGCACAGGATCCGGCTGGTCGCCTATCAAGTCTACCAAGCACCGATCCAACAATCGCTCTATATCGTACGATTGCTGCTCAGAGTTCAGGGTTGCGACATTGGCGGGACATACAAGTCTTAGCGGACCAACGAGTTCGGTACCACGATATTGGTATCCGGGCATGAATCTTCGTATTCCTCGCCAGGGTGAGAGAGGAGGAATGATTGCCCCAAACTGAAGCACGCTAAAGACAGCAGACTCATCGGGTTGCGACTTTGAGTCAGCCAGGGCATTTGGCTTATGCGCTGTGTGACCCGAATCATCGAAAAAGCAACTGTGTGTGTCGCAGGGGGGCACCTCGTAAATATCTTTCATATTGATACACCCATTGACACATTCTTGCGGTCTAACTGGTTTTGGTGTTTTCTTGTAACCGTTCACGAGTATTTTTATAGTATTGGGCAAAACACACCCAATATCCGACGTAAGGCGTCCCCGAGCGGAAAACACCCATTTCTTAAATGTTCAACTCAATCTAATAACACATTCAAAGGTCGTACCTAAATTGCCATCCTCCGACAGCATGGGCTGATGTCCAGCGGCAGTAAGGTCGATGATACTCAAGCGCCTATGCCCCAATCCCACATACTCAAAAAGCTCAACACCGCTGTCATCGGGGCCTCGATGCTTTAGCGTTTCCGTCATTCGCCACAACGTATCCTCCTCAATCGAGGAAGCTGAATAATCGACTATACCACAAATCCCACACATAATGGTGCCCTTTTCCCTTTCTGCGCAAAGGTACTCTAATACCGCGATTCCCGCCCCTACTGTTGTCTCATAATCTCCACGTGCCTTCTGTCGCCCGGATTGAATTAGTGACGTTCATAATATAACCTTGACTGCCGACAGAGAGATACATTAGCCTCTCGGCATTGCTGTGTTCTAATAGGAGGATTACTCATGACACTCAGCATCTTCATGTACCTCTATGAAATCATGCTTGTAGTCAGAAGCCGTTCTGACCGGAACGGTCAAAAGTTCCCAAAGACTACAGACTCCCAGCAATAAACTGTTAAATACGGTGACTATCCTAACAAGCTTACGTGTGATAACCGCTCGTAAGAAAGCCGTACCGAAAAATAGGAGCAAGAACTGCCACCAAAACTTCATAGCTATCGAGACGGTCAGCCCTGCCAGCAGGGCTGTAACCAGCACCACGGGCTTGGCAATCCACCAAGTTTTACTTAAGTATCCATGGGCGATGGCATTGCGCAGTATCTGGCCCGGCCCTTTGATGAACCCTCTTTTCAAGCGTCTGATATACTCTCCTGGATGATAAATCGGATAATGAGGAGTACTAACTGTACATTGATTGCATTGAACCAACTGGCTGCCCGGTATGTAGTGACGAAACCTTATGGCCAGGTCTGCTTCCTCGAAACAGCTCAAGAATGGGTTCCAGTTGCCGGCAGAGTCTAAAGCTTGCCGGGATACTATTGGTGCACGATCTGTCGCTACTTGATAAACCGGACTTTTTACTCCTAAGTGCTTTACTTTCGGCGGAACCTCTTTTTCGTCTCGCCGACCACTACAAGGCGTGCCGGAAAACATAACGATTGAGGTATCACGCATCATCAGCTCAATCGCAGGTTTAATCCAGCCCGGAGCAACAATAGTGTCTCCATCCACGAACATGATAAAGCGACCACTGGTTACCATACTGCCGACATAACGACCTGCCGCGGGTGAAGGGGGCTGGGCTTTCCCCAACCGAAAGACTCTAACGTCCTTTGACAAAGCTATGGACACCGTCCCATCCGATGAACCCGAGTCAACATAGACGATCACCGTATCCGGTATATCCGCCACAGCGGTTCTGACGCTGTCAATGCACGGGCCGATTCTTTCAGCTTCATTCAGACCTATAATCACCACCGACAATAAGGGGCTAGTTTTACCCTCTTCATCCATTCTATTCACCTGATATACCCTTTCATATTTCATTCCGGAAGTTGCCTTTGATACAAAAATGACAGCCGAGGCAACTTCCTAACGTGGAAGTTATTCTAATATCTTTTTCAAAATCCTCCCCGAATTCATTGCCAAATCCCGAATTTCAGGCATCTGCCTTTCAAGATGCTTTCTTATATCTGTCGATTTCTGCAGGAGGTCCACAACTTTTTCAGCGACAATGTCAGGCACTAACTCACGAGATGAAATACAATAATCCATATGCTTATAAATATCCTTACTAACCCCCTCTGCTTTCATACTGTACGCAAGAAGTAACGTGGGCACACAAGAAGACAAAGCAGCAATCGTCGAGTGCATCCTAGCCCCGGCGAATACCGTCATTTTGCTGATAATCCACTTGGTTTCCGAGGCGTTGAATACGGGACCAATCAGGACGATACGATCTCTTTCTTTTCGATGCGATATCCTCGATACGACATTTTTCAAAAACAGGTAATCATCATTTGCTGGATTCCCCGTTACATGAGGAATCAGGTATATTTTACCATCTGTCTTTCCCAAAATCTTGCTGATGATATCGCCAGAAATACGTATCCAATTCTCCCGATTTCCGTCTCCCAGAAAACGGCCCATAAGAGGACTTAAGTTCAATCCAATAGCGCCGTGCTCTACATCAACTCTGCCCTTCTCCTCCATCGGCTGGACAGGCTCCATCAGAAAAGCCGGGTCGGCTACCCGATAGACGTTTTCTGTAAGTTGATGCCGGGCCAGGTATTCTATGGTTGCTGTTTCTCTGGCAAGGATATGAACCTTGCGCAAATGATTCATCATATACCTTTCATAGCGAGGATTTCTGTCAAATGGCCCCACGGATGCCGCCCATATAACTAAAGGTTTGCCCCTCGCTATCACGAGGTCATCTAAATCTGTACATATTTTGGGCAGTCGCCCATAGTCCAAAGAGTAATTATCACCTCCCACAGACAAAACTGCCTTAGCTTCATCTAAATATGGCTTCACGTCTTTGTACATGATATGTTTAATCGCATTAGGACAGATGACTTTGAGCGTCTGTCTCGTAAACCAAAGAAGATCAAACTTTTTATTTACGGTTCTCATCCTCTTGTGTGTTATTGATGCGTCCACCTCTTCAACGCAGTCTCGCTCAAACTGTTGGTTGCCCCCATAATGACTAACAACCAGAAAGCTTGGGTCACTAAAAAACTCACGGAGTATGCGAACAGTTCCTCTGGTTATCGCTTCGCAACCACGATTATAGTAACCTGCATTACCTACTAGAATAAACAATAACTTGTCCATATTACACATTGTACAACGATGAATCGTTTAACCCGTATGTCTCACGGCTTCAGGCTCACGGTCGATTTTGGTGTAAGATACGACTTCAAGAGTGCTGGCAACTATTTTGGAATTCAGCATCCAGTTTTCGAACTGACATTGGACCAACTGCTGCTCTTATGTCTGTAATCCCATTGTCTTCCCAGAGAATGGTGGCGATAGAGCCAGTGGAAAAATTCCTGGCGAAATCAAAATCGTTCATCATCAATACGCCATTCACGTAAAATCTGAAATTGTCTTCGTAAACATCTATCCTGATGTCATACCAGACCCCTAATTCCATATGAAAGGGTACCTTACCAACTCCATTGTAGAATTTGAGGTCAATCACTTTGTCAAAATAAATACAGTCATTTTCAAATCTGTACCTGTACCTGTTCGCAAATCCTTGGTATCGAAAGGCGAATTGGAATTCTCTGAAATAAGTATCGCGTCTAATTCTGAATTGCCAGGAGTAATTTGACCAGTTAAAGATCACAGGATCTAAGAATAAATATAACCATTCATTTCTGGTTTCTGTCTTTCCAATAAAATTGATTGTACCATCTTCCGAAAATGACACCTCCTCCGTTAAGTTCTGATAATTATCAACTATATTCAACTCCAAACCGTCTTTTAATATGCGCCTATGTTCATGAAGTTGAGTTACGCGAATCCAATTCTCATCGTGAAATATCCAAGGGCTTGATCCATGTGACTGATGCGTCTCGAAAAGGGGCTCACTCAAGTAATATTTTGGGCTGTGCCTTTTCCTGACAAACCTTGCGAGTTTGTATGTCCAATACTCCTGGTGCAAGCCCCTCCTGATAGACCTCATAATGCTGCACAAGCCGGGTGAATACATCTGTATTGCTCTCCGCGTTCTTTTTCTATCCACCATCAACTCCTCGGTAGAGGAAGGCGAAGCATTCCACAGCACGGCCTCTGTTAGGCAGTTTCTGCATCATCAAACATGGCTGAACTCACACCAAGCCTTCATCTATGTCCTACGATGTCTCGAATCATAGCCAAACCATAGATAGACATACAAATCCAGTGACCTCCAATCAATGCCAGAGCTGCACCCAACCCTGCTATCTTCGGGACCAACAAGAGATTGAGGACAACCGTCAGGGCACCTCCAAGAACCACGCTCGCCAGATACGTCCTATCCATTCGTGCAGAAATAACGTATTGTGAGGCAGCTATCCCCGCTGAGAGGAGAATAACATATACTCCCAGAACACGCATTATCGGCGCGGCGGTCAGGTATTCCGGTCGAAACAATACGCGAAGAATTAGCTCAGGACAAATCACCGCAGGGAGACAAACGGGCATGGCTGCCAGCAGTATCACGGCGATATACTTGATCATAAAACGTCTCCGGGCTGCAGCGCTTGTGCCCGGGCGGGTTATTCTTGCAGTCGCCGGATTTCCTATTCGGGAAATATTAAGAACAAGCATCTCCGCCACTACTACGAGCTGCCATGCAACGGCGTAGCCGCCCAACTCTTGCGCTCCCTTTAGATGCCTTAACACAACTTGGTTGAATGAGCTGAATGAAAGCGCCGCCACAGTGGCTATCCAGATCGATATATTGTTTCTCAGCAGCGAAAGGACCGTTTTAGGGATCAGGGAAGCATTCCCGTGAATAACGATTTTTCTGAAGGCCCAACGGTACTGTACGATCATGTAGAATGCCGTGGAAACAGCCATTGCCCCCGCGATCCACGCAAGGCCAAGCATGTCGGGAGCGAACAGTACGGCTATCCAAATGCATATGAAGTATAGACATCTTTCCACCAGAGCGTACATCGCATGCCGCTTGAACTGATGCCACGCATCATAAACCGAATTCAACTCGAAAGGCAGAAAGGACTTTATTATCACGATACATATTAGTACACCCGATAGAACACCGCCGGGATCGCCGAACGCTTTCCAGAGAACAAGCCCGAAAACTACAACCAGAAACAAGACGGCACGCAGGGCAATGCTTGCAAGTACGAGAACGTCGAAGTGATCCTGATCATGGATCAGATCCCGGACAAGAGTTCGATTCAAACCGTATTGAACTATTGCCGCCCCATAAGTCCCTAACGCCAGGGCATAAGCGAGTTCACCATATCCGGCTCTGCCGAGAACATTGGCGATCTTGACTGTTGTGACAAATCCAAGACCGGCTGTAATGAACCTGACAAAGAGCAAGACCGACAAACTCTCGAGTCGACCTCTTTGCGCCGCCAGCAATGTCCTGACTTTAGCAGCAAAAGCACCCATCTGGAGTTTTCGCTTAGCAATACTGTGTGAATCTGCGTTCATCCGTGGAATCCGTGTCTGAGTGATTTTCTTCGTGACCCTTCGTGCCCTTCGTGGTTTTCTTTAGACAGGATTTACACGATTTACGGGAAACTCTTATCCGTAATCTTGTTTATCTTGTCCATCTTGTCCAACGACTTGAATTTAGACAGGATTTACGGGATTTACAGGATGATCTTGTCTATCTTGTCAATCCTGTCAAAAGACTCTTAGACGGGATTCACAGGATTTACACGATAATCTTGTCCACCGTGTCCAACTGTGGAATCCGTGTCTGTATTTGTTCATTTCAGCCGCCCTGCGGCGGGTTGACGTTCAGATCTATATTTACGGGCGCGGGTACGTTATCGCCCAAGCGCCGTCGCTGGAGGCGTTCGAGCTGGTCGATGGCCTTATAGAACTGTCTTTCGATAGAGCCTTCATATTTGAGCAGGCGATTCAGCTCGGGGTCTTCGGGTACAGAGCCGAGTTTCTTTTTGACCTGAAGGGCGAGCTTATTGTTTCCTTTTTCTTTCTCAAGCTCCAAAATCCTTTCTCTATGATGTTTCACCCTGTCATCGCAAAGCTCTATATGGGCCTGCCATATCTGGTCGTCGCTCCAATTGGCCTGAGTATTCAATAACTGCCTCATTTCCTTGGGCTCAGGTGTCGTGTGCTCGTCCCTTTCCGGCAAAACATCGTTCACCTTTTCTGCCAGCCAGTCCCAGTTGTCCTGCCAGTCGTAAATCTCATCTAACGGCTTGCCTTTTTTGTGCATGGCGGTCAGCTCTTTTTTATCTTTTTTCCACTGTTCGAGATATTCCTGCTCCTGTTTGATGGACTGTTCAATTTCCTCGTCCGTCCGTTTTTTATCATCACCGTAAGTTTCTTCGTTGTAAAAGTTGTCGGTTAGGTTATCGAGACTGTTCCTGATGAGGCCGACCTCGAAACGATGGGCACGCCTTAGCCGCCAATAGGCGGAGGCTATTTTTTCTACCAGCATCTCCTCGAGCGTGCCCTGCGGATCGAACTGGTCTTTGAGATCGGCTAAAAGGGCATCGAACTGCTCCTGATTTTCCGCGCCTTCGCCGGCGTCAATAACGACCTCTTTGGCCAGGAGGCCGTGCTTTAGAGAGTTGCGGGCGGCTATGGCCTTGCCGGATGGCGTGACCGGCCCGGTGGACCTGCCTGCGTTGCCGCGATTTGCGATAATCTGCTTGTCCGTGGGCTTCATATTTTACCTATATTCACAAATGGGTTCGTTTTGGAAAAATTCAAGAACATGTTAGCGGTTAGCAATTAGCGGTTAGCAACTGAAGGAGCCAAGGAAACGAGTAATCGAGAAGCTGAGTAGCCAAGACGACGGATAAACAACGAAGACAAGAAGAAATCGTGTGTTCATCTGCGTTCATCGGCGGTTCCAACAGCCGTCGTTCGTATCTCGTCGGTCGTGTCCTTCGTGTTTTTCTTTAGACAGGATTTACAGGACGTTTCAAAAAACATGCCCATCTTGTTAATCTTGTCAAAGAACGGCAGCGACTTGCTCTGGGTGTCTCACTGGCTCAATGCCACGATTTCCTCATCCGTCAGCGCCCGGTCGTAGGCGCGGAAGTCCACCATCTCGAAGGGCCAGTCGGAATCGGTGTTCTGACAGACCTGGCCGACGGCGCTCGGCAGCCAATTCTGCGAAAAGAAGCTGCTCGCATAATTCGGGCCGGTGCGAGTCTCTTTGGCAACGCCGTTGGCCCAGAGTGAGAGCGTTTGATTCTGGCGGCGGAAGGCAAAGTGCCGCCCTATCCATATTTTTCGTGACTGTCTGAGCCGATGAAGACGGTCCCTAAGAGGCGTCCGCCGGCGGAGCCGAGGCGGGCCAGCGCGGTGATGACCTCGGCGCGACGCGATATGAGCTCCCGCTCGACCATAATGGCGCCGTCCACCTGGCTCGAGAGTATGGCGGCGTCGGCCAGCGGCAGAATAGGGGCGCTGTCCAGCAAGATCATGTCGTAGTGCTTGCGGAGCTCGCTGATACAGGCATGGAAAGCTCCATTCGCAATCTCCTCAAGCACCTCTCCGTCATCGCCTTTCTTACCGGCAGGCACGATACTCAGGCCGGACGTTTCCGTCTGGAAGATGTGCCGCTGATAGACGGACCCGCGACGCAGAGACTGGATGAAGCCGGACTGGTCAGTGAGGTTCTTGAAGTACCCGGTTAGAGTCATCTTGCGAAAGTCCGCATCGATCAGCAGGACCTTCTTACCCGCCTGGGCAAGACTCTTGCCTAACATCAGGGTGAAACTCGATTTGCCAGTACCCGCCGCAGCGCTGGTCACCAGTACCGTGGTGCAGCCCTGGCCATCCAGCCGGGACAGTAAGGCCGTACGTACCACCCGGGTGGGTTCGGTCAGGGCATGACCGGCCTCGCCATTTGATGGTTTTGTGCCGCGAATATCGGGGATATATCCCAGGAACGGAATTTGCATTGGATAGGGTAAATCCTTGGGAGCGCAGATGGCCTTGTTCCTGCTATCCTTCAGGAATGCCACGCCGCCGCCAAGACCCAACGCCAGAATCATCGTCATGGCCGTTAATACGATTCGACGGTCATTGTAAGGCTTGGAGGGCACGACGGCCCGCGTCAAGACCTCGATTGAGCCGGGGACGTTGCGCTCCATATTCTTCTGGTCCACACGCTGGCGAACCGCGTCGAACAGCTCGCGTTTGTGTAGCAGGTCGGTGTTTTCCTTCTCAAGTAATTGGGCGCTGCTAAAGAGATCGCCAAACTTTCTTTCTTGGTTATTGACGTCTTCAACCAAGAGTTGTTCCTCATATTTTGCCCGCTCCATCTGGTACTTCAGCAAAGGCAAATCGTCCTGGTAACCCGGGCGGGCGGTGGTTGCTATCGGCAGCCCGGCCGCATTTTTCGGCTGGTCGCGCCACTGCTCATCCATTTGCGCCTCCCGCAGCCGGAGCAATTCCTCGGCAAATGCCAGGTCTTTCTGCGCCCGAATCCCGTCCGGATGCTTGTCCGTAAGCACGCTGGTATCAATCGCGTGTCGAAGGCTCCGCACGTTGCCATCAAGCCGCCGCCATTCGGCGTCCTCATAGTACCTCAGTTGCTTCTGGATCTCCTCAGCCGCCGGCGCATCGGTGCTGTCATTGGCGTCGACCTGTTTGATCTCCCAGTCCAACAAGACAATACGCTGTCGCACTTCGGCTAAGCGGGCTTGCGCCTCGTCCAGGCGAACTCGCTGGCCGGAAATAAGCTCTTGCGGAGTTGCGGTACCGAGCTGTTGGCGAATCCTGGCGATGGCCGGCTCCCGTCCCAGGATGTCGTTTTCCAGAGATTTGTACTGGTCCACCAGTTGCTTGTAGAGCTCGTCCTGGGTCGCATCAGACATGTACCCAACGTATCCCACGTACTGGTCCAAAACAGTGTTCAAAATAAGCTGGGCATCTTTGGCGCTGGGGTCGATGAAGGTAACGTTAACGATCTCTGTTCCCTTGAGAGGTTTGGCTGAAACGGCGTCTCTGAGTCGTTCTCTGGAACTAGGCGGATTTCCGACCAGCCGCTGCACAAACGATTTCGGCGGATTCTTGTACCACTGGGTCTGCTGGACTTCGTTCTGGTCCACCACACGTTGAAGGACAGCCGCGCCACTGATAATGGAGACCTGGGTATTTACGTATGAGTCATAGAGGGGAATCGCTCCGGTATCCTCTGTCCGGAAGACCAGATAAGGGATAATAGGCCGAATGCGCACTTCCGCCTTGGCTTGGTACTTGGGAACGACTAGGGTCCAGATAGCGGCAATCGCTGGAACGGCCACCAGGACGAACACTGTTAGAATCGTCCATTTGTAGCGAAGCATCAATTCTGCAATGTCAATCACTGACAGGACGGGCTGCATGGGTCCGCGCGTCCCCGTGAACGGGTTGGACGGTAGCATCGCATCGGTTGTTCTTTCGGTACCGCGTACGATATCGGCCGGCTTCTTCGGGTCCTGGGACCTGCCGGAATCATCCTTTGCCTGCACCGTCGGATTTGGAGTGGCCCCAGGATTTTCTCCTGCCCGGCGAGCATTGCCATTGGTTTTCTCTACAGAATCATCCATCGAAACTATCCTTCAATCAGCTTGATGTGTTTCTTTCGGGGAATCTTTATTCCGCCAGGTGTGCTACATCTTGATGGGATTGTTGCCGTCAATCTCGCACGTGCTGGAGGTTCCGTTCGTCCTTCAATCGCGAATCGCCGTCTTGTGTCGGTAGTTGGCCAGTCGCCGGAGCTTCCGGCTGGCGCTGCGGCATGGGGAACTCGTCGACCAGCCGGGTCAGGAGCATGGCCTGACGACCGCTGAGCTCCAGATAGTCATCTGCACAGATACATGCCCTTAACTCGCACTCCGGGCCCCCATTCGAGTCGAGGGGCAGGCTCAGCTTTACGATTCGGCCGTTCATGGACTCTTTCTGCGGTGCGTTCCATGCGTAGGTATTGATGTAGTGGCCATTGTCGCGATGCCACAAGCCAAGACTCTGAAAACGCATATTCTCGCCCATGGCGCACAGTGTCTGCCACCACGCGGGCAAGGATGCAGATTCATGCATTTGCACTTGAGCACTCTCAAAGCTGTGCACCTGCGCCTTGGCTTGGTGCGAGATGGCTAAGCTACGCTTCAGGCCCTTGAACAACTTGGGGCCGCGCCCACTGTGCAGACATGCGAACATCGAAAACATCAATACGACTGCCCCCACCCAAAGTGTGAGGGACCACTTGCCGCTGGCTCTTAACATGAAGACCCCGATACTGGCACTGATGGCAGTCATCGCATATATGACGATGACCACCGCGCGATGATGGTAGCCAAGCTTCAACAGACGGTGATGCAAATGGTTTCTGTCGGGGGCGAAGAGCGAGCGCCGCTCAACAAAGCCGCGAGCGGCAATAACGAGGCCCGTATCGAGAATCGGCACACCAAGTACCAGAAACGGAAGTGCCAGCCCCACGAACGTCGATGTCTTGCTTTGACAGACGACGCTGCCGGCTCCGATCATAAAGCCGAGGAACAATGAACCGCAGTCGCCCATGAAGATTTTAGCTGGATAGAAGTTGAAGAACAGAAAGCCTGTCACGCCGCCCAGCAGTGCCAGCATCAAGACTGCCATAGCCCCCTGACCGCTCCAGAGGGCCAGAAGGACCAAGGTACCGCACACCATGGCGGCGATCCCGGCGGCAAGGCCATCCAATCCGTCTATGAAGCTCACGGATACCGCAATCCCCACGATCCAGCATACCGTAAGGGGCCAGGCCGCCCAACCTGTATGAACCGCGAACCACGACCCTACCGAAAAAGAACGCACGGTCGCTCCTGAAGCACAGACCGCTATGGCGGCGGCGACCAGACATAACAACTTAATCAAACCTCGCACCGATCGAATATCGTCAATAAGGCCTACTACAAACATAAAGCCCGCCCCGGCCAGCAGTACGATGAACTGCGTTCGGGACTGGCGGAAAGACTCGCCGATGGTGTTGCTCAGGAAGAGCACGGGCACCACCAAGGCCAGCGTCGCCAGCACGAAGGCGATGCCACCTACACGGGGCAGAGGGACTGTGTGCACCTTCCTCGCGTCGGGAAGATCGACCAGGTGATACCTCTTGGCCAATTGCGAAACAATCGGCACAAGCAACATCGCCACTAGCGCCGACCCAAAGTAAACGGTCAGGTATGTTTTCACGATCTAATCAGCCTCTTTTTCCTTCCCATCTCTGCAAAATCGCGGGTACTCTATTTGCCATTTGGCAACGATTTATGGTATAATAAGAAAAGCCCCGGCCGCGCATACACGCGCATGGCTTGGTCCCAATAACTGAGCTGTCGCAATGAGCTTCTTCAGGATACCTTCGCGGGGAACTGGAAAAGCTTCTGTTGGCGACCGGGGTCCTTATCTATCTACGTCAGCACCTCCGACAATGCCAGGATTCCTTGCGTTCAGCATGTTTCCTACTTGCTTTGTCAGGACTGCTATCGGATTTCTGCCTCGGGATTCGGGTCTTCCTGCTCACGCTTCATCGGAAAATCAGGCAGGTGAAAGCCCAAGCGTCATACGGCATCTGCGCAGACTCCGTCCCTGTCGGCTGCAACAGAGAAATCCTATATAACTCTCTATAAAATAACAACTTATGCGTGCTCTTTGGCACGCTCATCAAACATTGTCGTTCTTCATCCGTGCAAGGTTCTCCGCTCGGCAGACGCAGTCCGGCTGAAATGCTCTGCTCGCGCGCGCGGTTCCCACCGATCCGCATAAAACGCCCGAACGCAAATTGGTTGAGCGGAGATGGCACTGTCTTGGAGACCATAGTCTGTGCGTCCGTATTTTTCAGTGAAAAACGCCTCCCCGAGCCCCAAGCTCGTTGCCAGTCCATCTTCAGACACAGTCCGCCAGCGCCCTCTTGCTCCGGCGGTTTTCAATGCGCCATTCAAATGCGCGCCGAAGGGCGCGACGCCCCCCAGCCTGCCCCCGGTTGTGCAGGGGCAGAACAGTACCGCCAGGAGAAGACCTCCCGCCCTATGCCACTTGGTCAGGCCCAAAACAAATGCCCAGTATTTTGCGAAGTTCACTTCTTAAAAATCTCCTCCAAGCCATCAGCCTCAAGCGCCCTGCTCCTCCGACAAGGCGATGTCTCAGGCTTGGTAACAACCACGGTTTCATCCACGAGAAACCTCACGAACATCTTTCCGGTTCACCAGCCAGATTAGAACTTCAATTTTGCTCTTACTTTTTCTCCAACCGAATCGAATTCGCGCTGACAGATTCTGTGACGTCCCGATCCTCCTGCATCACAGGCGCCAAGTACGTCCTGAGAATCTCACAGTTCAACGATTAAGCTCCTCTATCCAGTCTGTACCTATAAGTCCCTGTACCCTCCTGAGAGAGGCGCTCCCTGACCTTGCTGCTACTCGATACTTTCTCGAGGGCCACTGGCGCGGCAGAATCCAGCCTCGTGGCATGGCCGGCCTTGGAGGGAGTCTCCGGCCCAACGATTGCGAAGATCCCATCCTCCGTGCAAGGATTCACCTCGCCACTCGGGTCGTGTACCTGCCAACAGGTACTGCCTGCATTTGGCTGCACTGCCGACCAGGGAGGGAAATGGAAGTCGAGCAGGTCTTGCACATTTACGCCATGCTTATGGGGAGCGTCCTCTCCGGAGGGTGGTATAAGAGTCGTATCTGGGGCAATTGTCTGGACGAACAGCCGGGATGGTGAATCCGCCGCCGCAACAGCGAATCGGATGGTGTCCTCTGGACGAAGCCGTACTCTTGTCACCACTTCTCCTCCGATTCAGGTGCCGGCGAAGTCTCCCGGCGCTCTTCTGGCGCGCTTTCGGCGCCTATAATAGCGGTGGGAACTAACGGCATCGCAGTCTCGGCGGGATGCCTCCTCCAAAAGACTTCGACACCCTCATCCTTGGTTTTCCCAGCTTACCAACATGCTCCTAAGATGCAATCTTACAGGATTGAAATCAGCATTTCTATTGTGGTTACTACGTATTTTTAGGACTTTGCCGTTTTTAAGCCAAAAAAAGCAGATTTTTTTAGATAATATGGGCAATTTTCCCAAGAATTCAGTTGACAAAACAGGCGGTCTTGTCATTTTCGACACGCTGTTGCTGGGTTTTCGACGATTTCGCTGATGTTTGCCGCAAATCTCATGTGGCGATCACGCCCCGGCCGGCAACCTTGCGATGCTGCGGATCGTGATAACAAAAGGCTATGGGTTAGGCATTTGCGGCTGGGTGCCATCGCCCCACTCTTGTTCCTCGTCCGGGTCCTCGGTTGATAACTGCCTGGCTCGCCTGATAAGCTCCACGAGGTTCTTGGCGCCGAATTTACGCTTGATCGACGCGCGGTGCGTCTCAACGGTCCTGATGGAACGGTTGAGTTGCTCGGCGATCTGCCGGTTCTGCTTGCCCTCCATGATCAGTTCCAGAACCAGTTTCTCGGTAGGGGTTAGAGCTTCGAGGCCGCCTCCAGCAGCCGATAGCCGCTTTGCCAGTATGGATTTGATCTTTGCCAGAAGATCGCACTTTCGCAGAGGTTTCTCGATAAAATTTTCGGCTCCCGCCTGAATGGCCGCGACAGCCGTCGGTATATCGCCGTATCCAGTGATAATCAGTACGGGCAATTGAGGGGCAACGCGCTTGGCACATCTGAGAACTTCAAGACCATCCATTTCAGGAAGCCTCAAATCCACAATGAGCAGATTACACCTTCCAGAATGCAACTGTGCGAGACATTCAGCGGGATGGCCAAAGCAGATGACGGACAAGTTGGCATCTCGCAGGGTCTCCTCGACGGCTATGCACACCGCCGGCTCGTCATCGACAAAGAAGATCTGGCCTGGTGAATTATCAGTTTTCATTGTCATCATCAACCTGTGGCACCTGGTCACGGCGGCTTCTCAAATAGAAGCAAAACGTGCCGCTGAAACACCGCAGCCCTGTTATCGTTCGTCTCTGCCCCAAACCGGGACAGCGATTCCTATGCTGCTCGTCTCACCGGGCCAATATCGCATGGACGCTGCTTTGCCTGCGCATTTGCCTTCGCACCCTATGATCAATTAAATGGCGCCTCCCGTCCTCATCCATTGAATATTATTATGATACCAAACAGCTATATTCTTGTCAAGCAAAATGTCACCAAGGAAGAAGGAATAAACCAAGCCTTTCCGAATCCTTCACATCGAGCATCCACGGGAACGGCGATGGCCGCAACTCTGCTAATTACCCTGTGGATAATCTCGATGACCGGCCTTATGAAGGCGTGTATGCGACAGCAGATTCTCTTTTTATCGCAAGCAGGTTGATAATCTGTCGTGCGGCATCGGTCAGATCTTCAGCATCGTCCTTCAGAATCCTGTCATCCTCACGCTGCTCGCTTTCAACAATGTTGATCAATTCTCTAAGAGCCTCTGCGGCCACCTTATCACGGCCCGCCCGGACTGCCTCAAATGCCTTCTGCGCTGCTTCCAGCTTCGCGTCTGGCTGATTTGAGATTCCCTGCTGAAGGTTCAGGTCGCGAATATCTTCAACCAAGTCTTGCACCAGTTGCATGGGGCCCTTTGCTCTTAACCTCACGTCCGCGGTTATCATAGTGCCCAGATTGGTCGAGACCCCTTTCTTACGATTCGCCTCGATAATGTCCCCGATGAGTTTTCTGATCAGTTGTATGCGGCTATGCAATTTTGGTCCTACGTTCCTTGTCAACATAAACACCACCTCCTGAAAAAGATGTTCCTATCCCTACGAAGTTCCGATGCGTCGGACATGTTCGCGAGTTTCAATGTCCGCACAGCCAATTGCCGAATCCTGCGCTGAGGCTGCCGCAAGACTCCTTGTACACAATCCTCAGGATACCAGTGTACAGTTATCAGCGAAACTCATCAACCGAAATGTCGTATGATGAATGTCTTTTGAGAGCATTGACGTCGTTGGCCTTCCATAATCGGCTGGAAGCTTTCATTGGCTGATGCCAATAGACAAGAATGTGAACTCACGGTATGGAAAAGCCCCGTTCCGGCTCCTCGCCGCCGGTTTTTTCAAAGAAGTTTTTGAAGGGCCTGTAGAGCGGATCACCAATCAGGAGCAATTGCCACGAATTAAACGGTACCGTGCGGTAGTAGGCCTCGACCAGGCAGCGGCCGCTATACAGCTCCGAAAAGAATGCGCTCGGCTCCGGAAATGAGTGAAGATACGGCTCGGCGACCGGCCCTAACGTTGCCGTTATCCCGTCTTTGAGCATGGCCGGGCACCATTGGCTGCTGTTCGGATCGCGAAGGCTGATCGCTTCAAAGCTTGCGATGTGATACCCGATTGCGCCATCGACAAAATCGAAGGCATCAACGTACTTTCCCGCACTATACCAGCCGCAATAGAGGGCCGTTTCGGGACAGGAGCGGGGGGGGAAGAGGGCTGCAGTCTGCTCTTCTATAACGGGGATGTCCGTCTGCGATCGGGTCAATGCCGCCAAAGCAAGCAGAGACCGGTCAAAGTAGCCGTAAAGATTTTCCTCTGTAATGCCGCGTGAATCGAAGTATGCGATACCGTGCAGGCCCGTCATTTCCGCCGCAATAGCCTTATCGACGAGACCTTTGGCGATGGAATCGCTCGGGCCGTCCAACCGGCTGACCATAAGCGTTCTCTGATGAAGACCCATCACGTCACTTCTCAGCATATTCGGCTGCCACCGATACAGATCGTATATCTCGAATAACACCATCGCCAGCTCGCTGTCGAGTGACGCGTTTGTTTCTGTGCCGCTGATCCGGTCAATCTCGAGCTGTAACTGAGCCAGCCGGCGAGCTGCCTGTTTATGCTGGTCAGAATCGGCTGAACCTTCCTGTTTGAGTTGTTCGATTTTCTTTTTCTCCTGCTCCGCGGCGGCTTTCAACTCCTGCAATCTGCCCTCTTGGCCGGCCAGAATTCCTCGTCCTCCCACCTTGATGGGCACTCCATAAAGGGTCAGCAGGCACCTGATTTTTCCGAGGCGTTCATGCGTGAGAAACTCCTTGCGAATAGGCTCTGCAAGCTGCTTGTCATAATTGCCTCGACTGATCGTGTCCCGCAGGCTCGTACCCAGGGGCAGCTCGAGAATATTCTCTTGCGGTACGTCTCGCTTCTGGCAATAATATCGGGCGATCCGGCCGGATTCGGCGATATCCTTGTTAGCGATGACCAGAATCTCACGAGGCTCCAGCGCCGAGACCGCCCCGGCGGATAGAAAGGTGACTACCAACGCAACGCCGGCTCTAACCATCATCGCCCATCTTGACTCTGGCACGCTCATAGAAATATTACAATCCACAGACTCTTTGAAGCATGGTTCCCCACCCAAGCGCAGGGCCGAGCCTCGTATCCAACAGAGTATCAAATAGGCCGCCAAAACTCAAGCCTTCGGAGGGTTTTCCGCAGGTTTTTGGGCTCAGAGCCTCGGCCTCAAGCAGTGCTGCCTTGCGTCGGAAATGTCACCCTTGTCTTCAAGAGGCAGCGTGCATCACCAGACCCGGTCATCTATGAATGGGCGAGCACGCGGCATTCGAGCAGGGAGCATGAGATGGCCATCGGATCAGTTCGATGGCTCGGCATCCGACTTCTGCGATGAACTTGCACGCGTAAAATAGTATATGGGGGCATGCGCCTGTTCACCAATCGTAAAGCATCCACGGCCGTCCCCATCAAAGCAAATGCCTTCGCCCTGAGGTTCGCGTATCAACGCAAGCCTAAAGCTTTCTGCTGCGAACGCGTGCCAGAGCTCTTGGCCTTTTGGGCGGCGCCACAGGGAGGCGTTGAATGGTCCCCGGACAACGACCCATTGACCGTCGGGCGAGACGTCCCCGCCGACCGCAAACCCCCAGGGCAGAGTTGTAACCAACTTCATTACCGTTCGCTTCATTGTCGATTGCGGGTTGGCAGCCCGATAGACCCTGCAGAAGAATTCACGTTTTGCGATAACGTAGATGTCACCGTCCAAGGGATCGACCAGCAAGGTCTCTGCATCTTTTGGCCCATCGGGATACGTCAGCTCAATGGCCTCCACGGGACCGATTTGGGTTTCTGCAAGGGCGCGGTTGGGATCGACCACAGGCTCGGGTACCCGGTAGATTGTGATGGATGGATACTTGGCCTGATTGTCACCGATATCGCCAACATAGAGGTAGCCGCGCTGTGGATCAGGCCCGGGACCGATGGCGATATCCTCCCAGTCACGGCAGCGAGCTCCTTTGAGCCGATATGTCCCGAGAAGCTTGCCTTCGGTATTCAATGCATAGACTCTCGCCGCATCCCCGGAATCGTTGTGCACCCACAACACCCCTGGATTCTTGCGACTGGCCACGATCCCGGACGCCTCTTTAATTTGGCTGGTCTGCACGGTTCCGACCTGCTTACCAGGCAGAAATTTCAACGGTTGGCCCATGAGGCCCGAAGGAAAAACCATTGCGGCAAGCAAAATCATTGAAACGCCAACGGATCTTCTGCACTTTTGCATGAGGCCCGCTTCTCTGACATTGTCATCAGCTCAATGCCATTCCAATCCTGAGAGAGGTACTCACTTCCTTGCGGTGCTTAGCGCCTCTCCATTATGGCGAAGGACTGATTCCTCGCAGGTATGAAAGTGAAGATTAAATTTGTGTCAAATTTGTGTCAATCGCCACTAGTAAACCACTCTTGAATCCATATGGGTCTCACTTGTTAAACACTTGTAATCCTCATTTTCACCTCAAAAATGCGTTCTAAGCCCTTGCCAACACAGCACTTACAAGCCGAACCTGGGATTATGAGTCCCCTGCTCTACCGCTGAGCTACGGGCCCGAAAGAGCCTGCTTCTTGTTGGGCAGTTTACATCAGCCTGTCCGGCCTGTCTATGAAAAATCCACGCAAGTCCGTGGTTTTCGCGCCGAGGAATCGTCCGGATTATCTCTCTATTTATGATCCACACAAAACAATCCCACCTGTTTTCTTTTTGGCGCAGAACCGGTAATTTTACGAGGTTGACCTTTTGGAAAAATTGCCTGACTATAAATTGTTTACGCTGGCTTCTGCTATAACTCGAAGCCATCATAATCGACTCCTTAGAGTTGAGCCCCTGCCCTTCTTTAACGCTCCTTTTGGGCGGGGGCTTTTTTCATTTGGCCGCAGCAAGAATTCCACAGAACCACTGAGAGATCAGGACGTATATCTACAATAGGAAAATCAGCGTTCGTGATTACTGGTTTTCCGCGGTAGGAGGGCCGGTAGTGTGATGGATATACACTACCGCCGAAGCCTCTGTCTTGTTCCACCCTCTCCTCCGGGCAGAGGCTTTATCTCAACGGTACAAAAGGCGCCATTCAACACAGAACCTCGTGCCAATTCTTTTTGCTCGGCCCGGATTTTGCTGTGCCGGCGTTTTCCACCTTGTCCAGCAAAGCAGGAATTGTACAATGCTCTCAATGAAAACCACAGATCAATGAGAATTGCAGAAAGGAAGACACAGTGAAGCCAAGACGCTATCCGTTACGACTGGCCGCAAGATTCCCAACGAACATGTTCATGTTGCTGTTTGCAGCAGCGAGCATCATCCTTCTGGCTCAGAAGGGCGCGGCCGCCCAGCCCGTGGGGACGTTCGATAAAAGCTCGGACGTTGGCGCCGTCGCTCACGGCGGCTCAGCGCAGTTCAACCAGAGCAGCAATGAGTACCGCCTTACCGGCGGCGGGGCGAATATGTGGGGGCAAAAGGACGCCTTTGCCTTCCTATGGAAGAAGGCGTCCGGCGACTTGAGCCTGACGGCAAGAATCCGATGGGTCGGCGATGGGAAGAATCCTCACCGAAAAGCGGGCTGGATGATCCGCCAAAGCCTGACGGATGACTCGCCTTATGCCGACGTCATGGTGCATGGCGACGGACTGACGTCTTTGCAGTTTCGAACGGCAAAAGCAGGGGAGACCGAAGAAATAAAATCTCCCCTTTCGGCGCCGTCTTTCATACGCATAGAAAGGCACGCTGACGTCTTTTCTCTGTACGTCTCGCAAGATGGGAAGGTCTATCAGCCTGTCGGCTCAATCTCCATTCCTTTAGGGGACCCGGTTCACGTCGGGCTGGCCGTCTGCTCTCATGATGATACGACGACGGAGACGGCGGTCTTTTGCGACGTTGAGATAAAGGCATTTGGAACGTTCGAAACGAAAGATCGAGTTGTCGAAAGCTCTCTGGAAACGATGTCCGTAGAGACCGGACAAAGACAAATCGTCTATCGCTCGCGCAGCCATTTCGAAGCTCCCAACTGGTCCAGCGACGGCAAGATTTTACTCTTTAACAGCGGCGGCAGACTCTACACGATCCCCGCATCCGGCGGAACGCCTGAACAGTTGAACACCGGCTTTGCAAACCACTGCAACAACGACCACGGTTTTTCTCCGGACGGTAAGACGTTAGCCATCAGCCATCACCTCGACGGAAAATCACTGATTTACGTCCTGCCGAGCACGGGAGGCTCGCCCCGGCTCGTAACGGAGCTTGGGCCTTCCTACTGGCACGGCTGGTCGCCGGACGGTAAGACGCTGGCCTATTGTGCGGAAAGGAACGCAAATTACGATATCTACACCATCGGCGTTGAAGGTGGGAAAGAAACTCGGTTGACAAGCGCCGAGGGCCTGGACGATGGGCCGGAATACTCGCCCGACGGCCGATACATATACTTCAATTCTGAGCGCTCCGGGGCCATGAGGATATGGCGAATGGACGGCGACAGCGCTCACCAGACACAGATGACAAACGACGACCAATACGCGGACTGGTTCCCCCATCCGTCGCCCGATGGCAAATGGCTCGTATTCTTGTCATACGACAAGGCCGTGACGGGACATCCCGCCAACAAAGACGTCGCCTTGCGCATTATGCCGCTATCAGGCGACAAGCCTAAACTCCTGGCCCGGCTGTTCGGCGGCCAGGGTACGATAAACGTCCCCTCATGGTCCCCCGATAGTAAACGCATCGCTTTCGTGAGCTATCGGCTGGTAGGCAAGAATAGCGAAAACTAACACGGCTGTGAAAGGAACAATCTGATGAAGAGGCTTATATCTCCAAACCACCTATTCGCCGTCGGAGCATGTTTATCTCTAATCTGCTCGCTCGGCGCCGCCCCGGCTAAGGAGGCCGGCTTTCGCATCTCCAGGGGCGTCAACATCAGCCACTGGCTCTCCCAAAGCTCGACGCGCGGGCAGCGCCGGCTGGACTACTTCACCGAGAAGGATGTCGCATACATTGCGGGACTCGGCTACGATCACATCAGACTGCCCGTGGACGAGGAACAACTGTGGGACGAGGGCGGCAACAGAGAGGCGGAGGCATTTGTGCTTCTGAATAACGCTGTCAAATGGTGCAGCGACCATCATCTGAGGGTCGTTGTCGATTTGCATATCCTGCGCTCGCATCATTTCAACGCCAAAGACAAACCTCTGTGGACCGACCCCAAATCGCAGGATAAGTTTTTCCAGCTTTGGCGTGACCTTTCCGCCGAGCTGCGAAAGTACCCCGTAGACCTCGTGGCCTACGAGCTGATGAACGAACCGGTCGCAGACGACCCGGAGGACTGGAACAAGCTCGTCGAAAAGGCCGTCAAAGAAATCCGTAAGACCGAGCCGCAGCGCAAAATTGTCATCGGCTCCAACAAGTGGCAATCCGTCAATACGATGGATCAGCTCCGGATACCGCAGGGGGACCGCAATATCATTCTCAGCTTCCACTTTTACACTCCGATGCTGATCACTCACTACAAAGCCTCCTGGACGGACGTAGGCAAATACGACGGACCGGTCAATTACCCCGGGCAAATCGTCGATCCGAACCAGATCGAGCATCTGCCCGCGGATATCGCCCGGATCGTGAAGCAAAACAACGGCGTTTACAATCGGGATGCTCTTGAGGCGCTCATCCGGAAAGCCATAGCGACCGGCGCCAAATACGACCTTCCGCTTTATTGTGGCGAGTGGGGATGCCTGTCCACGACGCCCCGCCAGGCCAGATTGCAGTGGTACCAGGACGTGCGGTCCATCCTGGAGGCGAATAATATCGCGTGGGCGAACTGGGACTATCGCGGCGGTTTTGGAATCGTCGTAAGGGACCGGCAGCCTGATGAGGGGCTGATTAAGGCGCTGATTCCAAAGTGAGCCATTCGGCGCTTGAATCTCCGGGACGGACTTGGTATCTTACCGAAGATGAATCTCAGCAGCGTAGCTGAATATAAATAAATGGGAGACCAAAAATGAGCTTGACGAGAAATCGAAATGTACAGCGAGCAGGTTCCATACCTGCCTTGTCGCTGGTGTTAACCGCAATGTTGGTGATGCTGGCCGGCTGCGGCCCGAAAGCGGTCCGGGGCGGGCCGGGAACGGACAATCCTCAACTGGATAAGCCCGCGATGAGCGTTACGCTCGACTTGGCCGACATCGAATACCTTGTGGGCGAGAATACCAAGGCCCTGTCGGCTTCGGCGCTCTGGACCAAGACCATCATGAGGGCGCCTGCGCCGCCGACCGTGGCGATTTGGCCTATTCGGAACGCCACAAGTCAGCATATCGACGACCAGTTGGCCGCGATCCTTTCTTCGGTTGAAACGTTCCTGGTGAACTCCGCCGACGTGCGCATGGTCAGCCGGGAGAACCAGCGGGAGCTGATCGAAGAGCTGCGTTCACGCCAAGTTGACATCTACGACCCGGCGACCATCGGCAAGCTCGGCCGGCAATTAGGTGCTCAGTACTTCGTGACCGGTAAGGTGACTTCCGTGGAAGAGCGTTTCCGGCAAACCCGGCGGGTGCAGTACAGCCTGATTCTCCAGGTCCTCGAAGTTGAAACGGGCCGGATTGTGTTCCAGAACGAAGCCTCACGAAGCAAGGCGCTGAAGGGCTAAGTCAACACGCATCCGGGAGGTGAGGCATGGCCGCTCCGCCGCGAGGCCGATTGCACAGATGGGCCGTCATCTTATGTGCGCTGTGGGTCGGAGGTTGCGCAACATACACCGACAAGCTCCGCCAATCCCACACGGCGGCGCAGCGCGGCGACTACGAAGCCGGCGTCCGTGCCTTGAACGACATTCTGGACGTTACAAGCCCTGAACAACTACCTGACGAATGGAAGGCGAGCAAACCTCTGGTCGTGCTCGAACGGGCGATGCTGCTGCAGGCGCAAGGTCAGTACAAATGGAGCGCCCGCGACATGAGCGCTGCCGAGGCGGAATTGGAGTTTCTGGATCTGAAGCAGGACACCGCCGGCAATATCGGCAAGTATATCTATAGTGACAGCGCAAGAACTTACAAGGCCCAGCCCGCCGAACGCCTGGCGCTCAACGCCCTGAACATGCTGAACTACCTGGCGATGAATGATCTTCAGGGCGCCGGCGTCGAGGCGAGGCGATTCACCATCGCCCGCGAGTACCTGGAGTCATCGTCGCAAAAGGTCAAGAAGCGCAGCAGCGGAGCTTTCGGCTCGTACGTAGCAGGCTTTGTCTTTGAGAAATCAGGCGAGCCGGACCGGGCCCTGCGGTACTACGCCGAGACGCTCGGCGCTGGCGACCTGAAGGCCCTTCGCGAGCCGGTTCTTCGCCTGTCCGCCCAGGGCCACTACATGGGCCAGGAGCTTAAAGCGTACCTACGCAAACTGGAGGAATCCGGCTCCGGCGTGAAAAGCCGGCCCGCAGCCGCAGACCCCAACGGCGAGATTCTCATCATGTTAGGTCTCGGCCGCGTTCCTTATAAGACGCCGAAGCGAATGGCCGTCGGGGCGGCCGTCATCTACGCTGGGCTGTGGGTAACCGGCGATACGGACATCCTTACACGCAGCATTTTTAAGTTCGTGGCGTATCCTGAGCTGGTCACGCCGGAAAGTGAGGTTACCGGTGCAACCGTCAACGTGAATGGCCGGGATTTGCCCGTCGAATTATTGACCGACCTGTCAGCGGAGATAAGCACAGAGTACGAGACCATCAAACCAAGAATCATCGCGGCCGCCCTGACGCGTATGATAGCCCGCGCTGCCGCCGCTGAAGGTGCACGCTATTTGGCCGGCAAGAAAGAAAAGTCTGGCGGGACGCTGGCGGCACTGGCGACTGAAGCGGCGCTGACCAGCCTGGACAAGCCCGACACGCGGTCATGGACGTTTCTGCCGGCGCGAGTCTATGTCTGCCGTGCTCGAGTAGAGCCCGGCCAACATGACGTGCGAATCGAGCTGCTCGGCAAAGCCCGGCAGACGAGGACGATTCAGGTGCAGGTCCCGCCCGGAGGCTACGGCGTAGCCGTCATCACGGAACCGAGGTGATAACAGCAGGCGGCCGCTCACTCTTTAGCCGCCAGGTCGATGCAGACCAGCTCGCGGTCGTTTCTGACATAAATGCGTTTGTAGGCGAAGGCGGGGTGCGCCCAGCAGACGCCGCCTCGCTGCCCAAGCTGGCCCTCCGTCGGCTCGATGATTTTGGTCCGGCCGATTTCGTGGAATCCTTTGGGCGAGAGCGTGCAGATAATCAGCTCTCCTCGCTCGTTGAACATCCATATCTTGTCCTCGTGCCGTACGATGTGAATGTTGGCCCAGCGGTCTTTGGGCACGGCGTCCAGGCTTTCCCAGATACGGTCGCCCGTCTTGAGGTCGAGGCAGCGAAGCTCGCCGTAGCTATCCACGCCGTAGATGTAATCGCCCAGCAGAACAGGCGTCGATATGCAGCAATGGAGGCTGTCGGTGTTGGTTTCGCTGGCGCCTCTGCGCTGCCATACCTTCTCGACCGCCAGTTTGTCCGGATCGACCTTCAGCAAGAGCGAGCCATCGTAGAAACTGCTGAAAAAGAGATACCCGTTATGGAAGACGGGCGTGGCAATGTTGATGACCATTCGAAAAGGCTTAAATGGGTATCGCCAGTAGAGTTCGCCGGTCATCGGGTCAAGCCCGGCCACGCTGTCGCCGGTCCAGCAGACCAGCACGCGCCGGCCGGCCTGCTCTATGATGATTGGCGCCGAGTATGAAGCCCGGTCGCTCAGTGCCCGCCACTTTTCGGCTCCCGTAACCTTATCAAATGCTATCAGGCAGGCGTCGCCCTTTCCGCCGACGTGTACAATCACCAGATTCTTCTCGACCAGCGGTGCGGCGGCAACCCCCCAAATAGGCACCCTGGCGTCATAGTCCGCTTTGGGATCCTTGCTCCACAGAACGTCTCCCTTTGCGGCGTCGAAACAGAACAGATGTCCCATCGTTCCCAGAGAATAGGCCCGACCATCATTGATAGTCACCGCCGCGCGAGGGCCGTTACGATACTCGACGCCCTGGTAGTCACATCCGTAGCTGTGTGACCAAATCGGTTTACCCGTCGCGGCGTCGAAGCACAGGATGCGTTCAAGCTCAGTCGGAGAAGTCACACGGTCCGTAACATAAACGCGCCCGTCCGCGACGGTCGGCCCGCTATAGCCGTTGGCAATCTGGGCGCTCCAAAGCACCAGCAGCCGCTCACCGTCGAGCTTCTGCACGATCCCTTCTTCACGCCAGACCCCGTCGCGCTGCGGCCCACGCCATTGGGGCCACTCTCCAGCGAGAACCTGGGCGTGATACAACAGGCCCATCAGCAGCCAGACACTCAAGCCACTGAAACATTCCGAAGCTGCTTTATAACTTCTTTGAGAATTCATTGAGCAGATCGACGATACTTTGGATGGTTTCTTTTTTCGGCATGGGTAACGTCAGGTGGCGCTGCCCCGTCACGTGATCGGTTTCGATCCTGAATCTGGAAATCATTTCGGGGCTCGGCTTATGCGGCTGGCCCTCTGCTCCAAATAGTGTTTGGCCGAGCTTCTGAACAAAAGTCAAGCCTGCTGTGAGCATATCGTTCCACGCCTGGTCCTGGCCCGATTCGGTGCCTTTCGGCTTTTGGGTGGTGACAGAGGCCTCTTCTTCGACGCGCTCTCCATCCGGTTCGGTCCCGGCCTGCTGCTGGGGCATGGATTCGGGAATGGCGAGGGTCGCCTGGTCCACCGAATCCATAAATCGTTTCAGCCTTGTCCCGCCGAGGAAAACCTCGTCTTTTCCTTTATCAAGGACGCCCGAAAAGAGCGACTGCTTGAACGACAGCAGCGAAAGCATACCGTGCTCGATGGTTCCCTGAGCCACGAAGTTCACGACCCTCACCGGGCGATGCTGGCCCAGGCGATGAATCCGCCCGATACGCTGCTCGAGCACCGCCGGGTTCCACGGCAAATCCATGTTGACTACGGCTGAGGCGTTCTGCAGATTCAGCCCGACGCCCCCGGCGTCCGTCGAGAGAAACACCCGGCAATCAGGGTCCTCCTTGAATTGTTTGACAAGCTCCATCCTTTTTCGGGCGTCAATTCTGCCGTGAAACAGCACGTGATTGTGTTTTGCCGATTCGAGACGGCCCAGAATCACTTCGTGCGTTCCCAGCCACTGGCTGAATACGACGACCTTGGAGTCCGGCCGCTCAAAGATTTCTCCAAGCACCGATATAAGCTCGTCAGCCTTGACACCGAAATCAGTCTTCTTGTCGAGAAGGTACGTGCTGTTGCAGCTCATCCGCATATTCTGCAGAGCAATCATGAGCATTCTCTGATCGGTCTCAGGCAGGAAGCCAAGCCGCCGCCACTTGGCGACGATGCGCGCGACCGTTTCACGATTCTCTTCATGATGCTTCATTTGTTCGGCCGTCATGGGAACGAAGTAGTTCTTTTCCAGGCGTTCCGGCAGCTCTTTCAGGACTTCGCTCTTGGTCCGGCGGACGAGAATCGGCTCCAGCGATTTTGCGATTTTTGACAGGTTGTGATACCCCACGACCTTGCCGCTTTCGTCAACGTGCTGGTGCTCGGCAAGAAAACGGAACAACGGACCCAGATAAAAGCGATCGACAAACTCGACGATGGAGTGCAATTCCTCCAGTCGATTCTCCAAGGGCGTTCCGGTCAGCACGATAGCGTACTTGGAATCGAGCTTCTTGACGCTCTGTGCCCGTCGCGTTTTCCAGTTCTTGATTCGCTGGGCCTCATCGAGAATAATCATCTCCGGCGCCCATTTGACAACCAGATCGAGATCACGATGGATAACATCATAATTCGTGACCTTATAGAACGAATCAGACGCATAAAGCCCGGCCCGTTTTGCCGTGGGACCCTCCACAACAACGACTGAACGGCCGCAGAACTTCTCAATCTCCTGTTTCCACTGATACTTCAGCGAGGTCGGTGACACGATGAGCACGCGCTCGATGCCCACCGTCCGGGCTAATATCTCGACCGCCGCAATTGCCTGAACCGTTTTGCCCAGCCCCATATCGTCGGCAATCAGGCTTCGCCCGGCTCTTGCGGCAAATAGCGCCCCCTTGCGCTGATAAGGATAAAGCGAAACCTTCACCAGCTTCCCCATCGCCTTACTGCTGATGCCGCTTGGGAAGCTCTCATCGATTCGTTTCTTCAGACTGATCTGATCTCTGACACGGGCAATAAACGCTATCGCGTCTTCGTAGCATCGCAAGTCATGCTCGAACGAGCCGGCTTGCCTCATAAAGCCGTCAAACTGCGGGTATGACTGCGGTCTTAGAATTCCATAGTTGTCAAAGTAGCGCCGGGCAAGCGCCAGAAGCGATTGTGGACATCCGGCTCCGGGCTTGAAAACCACCTCTCGCTTGGCGCCGTAGCGCAGGTAGATTTCTGAGTAGGCAGGCTGGAAGCTTTCAGCCAGAGCTTTTTCGCCCCCGCGTTTCTGCTGCAATTTTGCCAGCGTAAACTCGATGTGTTTGCAGGTCCCGAGGGTATTCATGGTGAAATCCGGACACGAGCAGTAGTTGTCTCCAACCCTTTGCCCGCGAATCGCAACACGATATTCGCCCTTGGTTTGCGGATTTCTAACGATAAACTCGGAGAAAATCGGCTCATCCCCAATATTTTTAAGATGAAAATCCTGCTTCTGCGCAAACTGCCTTCGCAAAGCAATCTGCCACTCTTCCAGCGGCATATCATCGGGCTTGCGCAGGCGTGAAATCTTGGCGACGTTCCGCCCTCTTGGAGACTTTCTACCGGTTCCGCCTTTGTCGCTGCTTTCTGGCTTGGCGTTAGTCAGCACAACAGTCGCTTTGTCCCTTGCCATACCCGTCCCTACTCACAACAAGATTCTTGCAGAATGGAGATTGGTCACGTAATACAGGTGACGATAATTTTAACCTCGGCCGCTCATGCGTGCAAGGCCATCTTTCATCCGGCGTTAGTCAACATCCATCAGGAGCGAATGCGACTGACAGTAATCTCGAATGGCGGCCAGGACAACCTTGCCATACTGCCGGCGTTTCTGCTGGCCTATACCCTTGACTTCGAGAAACCGCTCGGTGCTCGACGGCCTTCGCCTGGCCATGTCCCGAAGCGCTGCATCGCCGAAGACGACGTAAGCGGGGACGCCCTTGTCGCGGGCCATCGCCGTCCGCAATTTCCGCAAAGCTTCGAACAGGCCCCTGTCAACGCCGTCCCAGGAATCTTCAACAACTTTGGAGACTTTAGCGGGCTTGCGGGCGGGTCTAAGCAGGCGGGGAGTGCCGTTTCCCCGAAGGACCTGCCAGCCCTTTTCGGTTACGTTCAGGACGTTGTATTCGCCCACCTTTTCGAGGTAGCCCTGTCCTTCGAGTTGCTCGATCCAGTCGTGCACCGTGTGTTTTGAATGGTCGCGCAGCAGGCCGTATGTGCTCAGCTCATCATGCTTGTTTTCCAGTATGCGCTTGTCGTCGGAGCCGGTCAGCACGGCGGCGGTATAGCTGCCGCCGAATCGCTGATCCAGCCTGACAACACATGATAAAATCTTCTGGGCGGTTTCCAGGGCGTCGTCTATGCAGTCCAGCTCCCCAAGACACATATCGCAGGCGGCGCAGTCGTCTTTACCCAGGGCCTGGCCGAAATACCGTAGGATCGCTTTATGCCTGCATACTCCGCCCGTGCAGTAAGAATACATCTGGTCGAGCTTGACCACCGCGATCTTATGAGCTTCCGGCTCCATATCGCCCAGCAGGTTCTTCCATGTTCCGTAATCGCCGCCCGAATAGAACAGGCAACATTCGGCTTCCAGACCGTCACGGCCCGCTCGGCCGGTCTCCTGCTGATAGTGCTCGATCGACTTGGGCATGCCGGTGTGAATCACGTAACGGACGTTCGATTTGTCGATACCCATGCCGAACGCAATCGTCGCGACAATGGTATCGACTTTCTCGTTGATGAAAGCATCCTGGTTTTGCTTGCGGTCCTGGTCCGCCATGCCGGCGTGATACGGCAGGACGTTGTAACCTTTGGCGCTCAGCAGCGTGCTCAGCTCGTCAACATCCTTGCGCCGAATACAATAGACAATACCGGATTCGCCTTTATGCCGGTCGAGCACGGCGCAGACCTGTTTGAGCTTGTTCGTTCGCCGCTGGACCTTATACACCAGGTTCGGCCTGTCAAACGAGCCGACCAGCATGGCCGGATTCTCAAGATGCAGTTGCTCGGCAATGTCGTCCCGAACCTGCTGGGTGGCCGTGGCGGTGTAGGCGCCAATCGTGACCTTGGGGAAGATTTCTTTCAACAGGCCTAACTGCCGATACTCGGGCCGAAAGTCGTGGCCCCACATACTGACGCAATGGGCCTCGTCAACAGCAATGAACGATAGCTCCATTTTTCTGAGCAGCTCGACAAAGCCGCCCGAGACAAGCCGCTCCGGAGACAAGTAAAGAAGCTTGAGTTTCTTGTTCCGCATGGCCGCCAGAACGGCCTGCTGCTCCGGGGCGGCTTGTCTCGGGCGGCTT
>Ga0315295_10000235_pt1 | contig 47166 bp, 34 predicted proteins | sample YL17G14_0_MG_FD_204453 | JGI IMG/M metagenome (GOLD analysis project Ga0315295, IMG submission 204453) | Sediment microbial communities from Yellowstone Lake, YNP, Wyoming, USA - YL17G14_0 | ecosystem: Environmental > Aquatic > Freshwater > Lake > Sediment | place: USA: Wyoming | collected... | reverse complement strand
TTACCAGTTCCTGATTGAGGAAGTTGCCGGCGATGGGTATGCCGTGCCGCATCAATAGCTCGTTGGCGGTGCAGCATGTTCCGGCCACGTTTATCCCCTTGGCCCCGACCTTTTTGGCCTCGTCCAATAATTCCTTGTCCTGAGATGCTGCCGCTATCATTTCGGACAAAATAGGCTCGTGCCCGTGGACGATGATATTGACCTGGTCCTTTTTGATTACGCCCATGTTCACCTCGCCTCGGCCCGGGTAAGGAGTACCGAAAAGGACGTCCTGAAGCTCTGTGGCGAGCATGGCTCCGCCCCAGCCGTCGGCCAGAGCCACCCGGCTGGCGTGCATAAGAATATTCTTGTAGTCCTGATCAACGCCCATCGTGCTGCGATGCAGAGACTCAGTCACCTCACGATCCACGGCACGAGGGGTAATCCCCAGCTTCTTCCAGAGTTCCTGGCGGGGGGCCGGGGCCCGGCGAGCCATAAGCTGTGTTCCTTCGGGTTTGCCGAACTCAGCCAGAGCAATCTTCCCAACATCCACGGCAATCTCGCTGGGTGAACGGTCTTTTGTCTCCACGCCCAGTTCGCGGGCAAGCTTGTCCAACTTGACCGTATCCTTGAGCTTGTAATCACCCGCCTCGCCTTTGGCTGTTGCAATAAACACTTCCGCCACAGTCCGGCCATGATCGCTGTGTGCACTGACGCCCGCGGCTATCGCTCGAAGGAAATTGCGAGCCACAATCGTATCAACATCCGCGCCACAAACACCCAGCGTCGCTTTCTTGGTGATCCGGCATGGACCCATGGCACAGATCCGGCAGCAGATACCCTGCTTGCCGAAACCGCACTGTGGCAATTGTGCATCGAGCCTGTCCCAGGCGTTCTGCTGACCGGCCTGGGCCATGCGGGTTATCATCTCCTGTGCTGCTTTGTCAGAGCTGCGTTCCTTTGGTTCCATAAAAGCTCCTCGTTCTAAAGGCTAACGTTTACATACAAAGAACTTATGAAGTTCACCCATGTAAATAATAGAAATTCATGGTGTTGTCAATTATCGTTTTGGTCCGTCTAAAGAAGCTCCGCCAGTCGGCCCTTGGCCTGCTTCAATTCTTCTGTGATATCGGGATCCGCTCCCAACACCGGGGCACGTTTCATATCCGCCTGCTGCAGAGAGCGGCTGTATTTAAGAGTCCCCAACAGAACCAGATCACTCAACTCGGACTTAATCGTATCTGTTTGGACACTTTCAGTGATCTTGTTGGCGATAACACCGACATGCTGAATGCCCAACCGGTTAGCCATATTGGCCATGTTCCTGGCCGTTTCGATACTCCGCGACCCCGGCTCAACGACCAGAACAAGTGCATCGGTACCTTGAACGCTTGCTCTGCCCATGAATTCCACACCTGCGGCCAAATCCACAATGACCACCTCCTGACGTTGTAATATGGTGTGCGTGAGCAAAGCTTTCAGAAAAGCTCCTTCAGGACACGCACAGCCTCCACCGGCTCGTGTAATTGCCCCTAAGACAAGCAGTTTGACGCCATTGGCCTTCAGCCAGTACTGCTCCGGAAGATCGCCGACTTGTGGATTCAGGGTGAAGTACATACCCACGGAATCCTTGCCCGTGCCGGTGCGCTCGGCGATCAGCTCTTTCATTTTGATGAGCGGCTCCGGACTCTGGCCCGAAGGTATGCCAAAGGCCGAGCAAAGGTTTGTATCGGGGTCGGCGTCGATGGCCAGCACGTCCAAGCCATCCTGGGCAAACAGTTGTGCCCAGATAGCAGAAACCGTGGTTTTCCCAACGCCTCCTTTTCCGCCAATTGCTATTTTTACGCCCTGCATCGTGAATGTAGCTAAGAGGCTTTTACCTCAAATGCGTGTACTATTTTATCTGACCAGTATGGCATTGCCAAAAACCGAAAACCGAACACGGTAGCGTCTCTCTCCCATGTTGTCAAACGTTATTCCTACACGTTGCGACTTTTTTACGATGGGCGGTTTACACGGTCTATACGCAGGTCTGCCGGAAGTGTTCGACCTGTTATGTTTAGGCGGAAAGCTCTGACAGGACCCATCCGGTAGTCATCAGGGGATCGGAAACGGCTTTGGATTTAGCAGCGGTTCAGTCGTCTTTGGCGACTCTGGTCAGCGCCTGCACGGCGAGATTCACGGCCGCCAGCAAAGCGTCCAGGGGCATTTGGTCCGCTGCGCTTTTGTCGAACAGTATGGATGCTCGGGCGTCAAATTCTTCACATCGGCCCCAGATGATAATGGTCAATGGTACCCTGGGTAATATGTACAAACGGGCTGAGGCATCGCCGAATTGACATCGTTCTGCATCAAAACGCCGTGAAACCTTGTGTAGAGAGTCAGGGTGGTCGCCGAAGATGTTCTGAAGTTTTTTCGTGGGAAGGCTGTGCGGACCCCGAAAGAAGAATTGTCCGCCGGGCAATGCTTCTGCGTTGCACAGTTTATCGGCAAGCGGCAAATCCCGGGCATTGATCAGATAGGCCAAAAGGCAAAGCTGCTCCAGGAAATCGGCCGGATGCGGTGGCGAATCCGGCGGTGCAGAAAGGATGCTTCTGTCTGAAAGGTTAACAACGAATTCCCTATTCAGCAGCGGAACAATATACCGCTGCTGATTTGTCAGGTACTGACACTTCGCGCGGTGGGCCGTTTCGGCTCCTTCGAGTTTCTCAAGCTGTTCCCAAAGACCTTCGTGAGCCATTACACCTCACCGCGTTCAAATCTCACCTATTCGCGTGGCCGGCTTCTTCCTGAAACCTTTCATATTCCGCCGCAGTATTCAGGTTTATCAAGCTTCCTTCCATTTCAATATACTTCACCGTGCACAAAGGGAATACGTCGCTTATCTTTCGGCCTCCTGATGACAAGACTTTGTCTATCGCTACGAGCGTACTTTTGCGGTATACGGCAAAAAGCGGCTCATGTTTTCCATTGCCGCCGACCGGAAGAATTATATCGGCGCCGCGTTCGGCGGCCTCCGAAAGCATTCTTCTGGCGAACCTTAGCTCTATGCGCGGGATATCACAGGCCACGACAAAATTGAGGTCATTATCCGAAGCATTCAGCGCCGAGGCAATTCCCATCAACGGCCCCTGTCCGGCGACTCTGTCCGGGACAACGGCAAGGCCAAGAAATGCGAATTTGGCCGCGTCGTTGGCGCTGATTAGTACCTGCTCGAAACTGCCGCGTAGCTGTTCGTAAATCCTCTCGATAAGGGGCCGGCCATTCACGGGAAGCATACTCTTGTCGATTCCCATCCGATGGCTGTCTCCGCCGGCCATGATTATTGCAGTCGCTTTTTCCCGGAGCGTCCATTTGTGATTCACAAGCCTTATCAGGTCGAGATTGAACGTGCCGCTGTCTGAAATAACGATTCTGTCGGCGTATTTTTTGACCTCTTGGGCCGATTTCTTCCATACCTGCTGACCGGCGCGCTGTACCATCAGAAAAAACCCGGGCTCCACAACGTGACGGAGCGAGTTGGATTCGCAGATTGAAACGGCATCAGAACCGACGGCATGCAACAGGGCGATTGAAGCCTCATGGAGATGGGATTTCACAGAGCGAAGCCAAAAAACCCGGCTTGCGCCCGCCGACAGGAGCTTGCTTGTGTCTTTGTCGGAGCTTTTATCGACCTCTTGCGTGATGCAAAAGTCCCCTTGCAGCGACGAGCAGACACCGCATCCTTCCCCCCCGCGCGGACACTGTCCGTTCTTTTCCTCGATCGTGGTGATTTTTATTCCCACGATGTCATGGTTCGGGCTGAATTCCCGAAGAATCGCACACGCCAGCTCCGTTTTGCCCACGTTCGTTCCGGCGGAACCTATCAGGAGCATTCCATCAGCTTTGATCATTATACGCCTCGACACATCCGGTAGCCGATACGCCACGGTGCGATACGCAAGCTCTGACGCAGAGCCGAATCACTTGAAGCAGCCGAGCTGGCATTTGCAGATTCTTACGTTGTTCTGATTGCAGATGCGTCCGACCTCGATAATTTCTATCTCGAATCGTCTGGCAAGCTCGAACGCTTCGGCGCAGGTCAGTTTTTTTCGGCCATCGGTCTCCTGCCTGCTATCGGCTGATTTCATGATGGCGTCAAGCAATTGTTCCCTGTTATTATCCATGTAGGACGACTCCCAAATTTCTGCCCGGTAACTCACAAATCGGCAGATCAACGTCGAACTCATTGAAACGACTTTCAACTCGGGTGTCAACACATGATGCCGGCTCGCCGGACTCTTGGCCGGTCTGGAGGCTGGTGCGAAGGCAGAATATCGCTTTGAAGGGAAACGATGTGTGACCGGCTAAAGAGGGAAACTAAGGCGGAATTGTCGATCCTCGATGCCGGATACCCGGCAAGTACCGAGAATACAGAATCGAAGAGTCCGGCACTGCCATTGCTCTTCCAGCTTTCGCTTACAGCCTGCCCCCCCCCCCCATGGGATGACTGTACCGCTCTCCTGCCCGCTGATTCAGTTTGTTTCCATCGCGGAAATTTCCAGAACTGCTTGCTTCCGGACGACCGCTTTTGGCACGGTGAAACAGAAGATGTTCCGTTTCGAGTCGGTACTTTCCGCCCAGATGCGTCCCCCGTGCATCTCCACCAATTCCTTGGCGATCCGAAGCCCGAGGGCGAGGTCTTCGCGGCCGGCGTGAAACTGTTCTTTGATCCAGTCGGAGCGATGAATGATCCTGTGAATCTCGTTGCGCTCCAGAGGCGGGCCGTCGTCCTCGATCTCGACCGAAAGCTCATTGCCGGCGTCCTTGGCCTGTATGCTGACGTGCGCACCCGGCGCCGAAAACTTTATCGCTCTGCTCAGGAGGTTAATCAGTACCTGGGCGATTCTGTCCTGGTCGGCGTTGACGGAAAGCTCACAGTCAGGAGTGAGGTTTTTCAGCTCGATGTTTTTTTCGTTTGCGAGCGGCGCGAATGCCTCGACGGCCTCGCAGAGCAATGAGGTAAAACTAAACTGTTGTGGTTTGAGCTCGAGTTTCTCGGCCTCGATCTTCGAGACGTCGAGATAATCGTCAATCAGCCTTTTAGCCATCTCGATATTGTTATCCGCCAGCAATCTCTGGAGCGTCTCCGTTACCATGACGGCCATCTCGTTCTGGAGCTGGTTTTTCTTCTTCAGCTTCAGACTGGCCGTCCTGATTTCATCCTCCACGAGAATACGCTCCGTGATATCCCGAGCGACGCCGACAATCGCCACGTCGCTTCCATTGGCATCCTTGATATTCGATCTTGAAAGAGAAACCGGGAACACGCTGTCATCCTTGCGCCTGTGATAGAAACCGACTTCCCAGCTACTGCCGACGGTCTTGGTCTGGAACACACTTCTAGTATTCAGGCTCTGATGCTTCCCAATCCAGAGCGTATTGCCGTTCTTCCCGACAATTTCTTCCTCCTTGTAGCCGTATGTTTTACAGAACGCCTTGTTAACGAAGATGATTTTGCCCTGCATGTCGGTGATATAGACGCTGTCCTCGGTGCTCATGACGGCGCCGGAGAGCAATTGGAGCTTCTTCTCCACCATATTGTGTCTTATGGCGTTCTCGACGGTGATGGGAATGGCTTTGAGGTAGTTTTGGTTTATGTCCTTCACCAGATAGTCATAGGCGCCGGCTTTCCATGTATTGACCGCTGTTTCTTCGTCGCCGGCTCCCGTAACCACGATCACAGGGGCACTCTTGGCCGCATGTAAAATATCGAGCGCGGTACCATCCCCAAGCGAGTGATCGCTTATTATGATGTCGAACTGATTGGCACTGAGGACGCTTTTGGCTTCCGCAACTGAACCGGCCACTGTGCAATCGTATGGAATTGCGTTATTCTCGACAAAGCGCTTGAAAGCCATTTGATCGAGCTCATTGTCTTCGATTAGTAGAATTTTGTGTTGTGTATTTTCCATGAGATTATTCTCCGTTGGGTGGCAGTTTGCTCATAGTCCAGTACAAATCAATGGTCTTGATCGTCTCGATAAACTTGTCGTAATCGACTGACTTAACCATATAGCCGGCGGCGCCGAGCTCAAAACTTTTGGTGATGTCCTGCTCCGTGTTCGATGTCGTGAGCACAACAACAGGAATCGTTTTCAATGTTTCATCTGCTTTTATGATCTTCAGAAACTCCATGCCGCTCATTCGTGGCATATTCAAATCCAGCAATATGACGCAGGGCCGTAGCTTGCCGCAGCTTTGAAGATAATTAAGAGCGGCTTCCCCGTCCCCCGTGGGAACAAGCTGATTCATGACATGCAGGTCCTTGAAGGCACGCTTGACCGTCATGACATCGACGCTGTCGTCCTCAACGAGCAGTATTGGCATCGAGTTTCTCATGATGAACCCCCATTTCTTTCTTTGGCAGCGTAAAGAAGAACGTACTTCCTTCGCCCACTTTTGACTCGACCCAGATTCTGCCGCCATGCAACTCCACAATCTTCTTGGCCACGGTAAGGCCGACGCCTGTGCCTTGGAACTCCTCGCTCACGGCCACGACCTGGAACATTCTGAAGATTTTCTCGAAGTTCTTTTCTTCAATGCCGGGACCATTGTCCGCGACGCTGAATTTCCAGACGCCGTCTTCTTCGGTGCAACCGACTTTTACCCAGCCCTGTGGCTTGTTCATGTATTTTATGGCGTTGCTCAGCAGATTCTGGAACAACTGCATAATCTGCGTCTCCTCGCATTCGATGACGGGCAGATCGTTCTCGACCGTCACGCTGATGTCCTTCGGAGGAACAAGCATATCGATGATTTCCTGGACGAACTTATTGAGATTCACCGGTACCACCTTCTCCTCGGTGCGGCCCACAATGGAATACTGAAGCACGCCGTCAATCAGGTTGTACATCCGCTCAACCCGTCCCAGGAGCAGGTTGATCTGCTCCTTGCCCTGGTCACCAAGACGGTCCGAACAATCGTCCAATAACCAACTGGCCAGGCTCTTAATTCCGCGTAGAGGAGCCTTCAGGTCGTGTGAGACGATGGAGGCAAAATCCTTCAGCTCTTTGTTAATATTATCCACCTTTTCGATGAGCTCGGCCTGCTTCTGCTCGGCCTCTCGACGCTCGGCGATCTCCTGCGTGAGCGCATCGGTTCGTTCCTTCACCATCTCTTCCAGTTGCTCGGTTTTGAGGGAGGCTTGTTTGGCCAGAATCCATTTCTGCGTCAGGGCGCTGGCAAACTGCGCCACTTCGGCGCTGTCGAAGGGCTTCTTCAGGATCAGAAGGTTCTCCGATTTGCCCAGCCGTTCGCTTATCTCGCCCCAGGAATAATCGGAATAAGCCGTGCAGATGACCACCTGGACATAAGGATCAATTTGCCACATATGTTCTATGGTCTTGAGTCCGTCCCAGCCCGGCGGCATCCGCATATCCACAAAAGCCAGCTCGTAGGGCCTGTTCTCCGAACAGGCTTGCTTGACCTTGTCGCAACCCTCTTTTCCCTGAGATGCAAAGTCAAGCTCATAAACGCTTTTGTTGACGCGCTGACTGCTGCTGTCGCCAAAGACCTCACTCCGAAGGTTGTCAAGCGTCGTGCTCTCTTCCTCTTCAAGGAGGATGGTCTGGAAATCCTTGTGAATGTTAGGATTATCGTCGATAACCAAAATTCGATGGATTATACCGTCTTCTGATTTGCTCATGTTGTAGCCTCCTGTGTCTTGAAGGGTAATTCAAGGGTGAACACGGCGCCTCGGCCGGGTCCGTCGCTGTGGACTTTTATGGATCCGTTCAGCTCGTTGGCTGACAGAGCCGTGCTGTGCAGCCCGAATCCGTGTCCCTTCTTCTTGGTTGTAAATCCGTGCTCGAAGATCCGCGTCAGGTTTTCCGGGGGTATCCCCATACCGTTGTCACAGACATCGATTCGGAAATACCCGTCTTTCGGCTCTCCTACGCATATTTTGAGGACCTTGTCGTCTCGGCCGCTTTTCGACAAGGCGTATATCGCGTTGCTGATCATATTCGTCAGCATCTGCAAAACCTTGTGGCGGTCGATCAGCACTGTCGGCAAGTTTGCAAGCTCGCGTTGGACTTCTATGTTATTTCGCGTCAAGGCCTCGGAGTTGATTTGAAGGGTGTCTTCCACAAGCTCGGCAATGGACGTAGGTTCGATGAGACCTTTGGACTTACTGTGTGATTGCTGAAGCTGGATGATGTCGCCTACGTGCTGGACGTGTTTGGTCAACGCCTCCAGCGCCTCCAGGCAGCGTTCCTGCTCATCGACCAGCTCCTTGGACAGGTTTGCCAGAAAGACAGGCAGCTTTTTGCCCCGGTCCTCCGTTGTGATGAACGTGCCCAACTGGTCTTTGTGTTGTTCGAGCAACCCTACGACGTCGGACAGATAGGCGATTTTCGAATTACGAACCCTCTTCTGAATCGACTCAGCGGTCACACTGACGCTGTTGAGGACGTTGCCCACGTTGTGCAGCACACCGGTGGCCACCTCAGCCATGCCCACCTCGCGAGCGGTCTCGAGCAGCTTCTCCTGAGCCGCCTTCAGCGTGGCTTCGGCTCGCTTGCGTTCGGTGATGTCACGAGCAATCGCAATGATGTAGTCCCGTTTCTCCTGACTGACGAGTTTCAGGCTTGTCTCAACGAAGAACAAGGTCCCATCTTTGCGTTTGTACCGGCTTTCCTTGACGATATCGTTCTTCTGCTTGAGCTGCTCCAGCCGCTTATGCCATGACTCATCATCCGGCAGCGATTCCTCGATGTCTTTGATCGTCATCATATTGAGCAGCTCTTTTTGCGTATATCCCAGGCTGTCACATGCCCTGTTGTTGACGTCGAGGAAACGGCCCCACTTGGGCTCTACTGTAAAAATGCAGTCGTTGGACCGCTCGATCAGATTTCTGAATAAGTGCAGCTTCTCTTCTGCTTTCTTGCGTTCTGCAATACTGCCCAGCCACTCGGCCACGGCGCTGAGCAAATCATCTTCTTCTTTTAGAAACAGATCCTCGCCCTCTTTCGGCGTTTCTGCAACGTGATACACCTCAATGACGCCCACGTCCTCTCCGTGCGCCTTGATCCGGGTATGCCGGCTCAGCTCACTCTTCTTGAAGTTATCTGTTTCATAACGTATGCCGTCAAACGTGATTCTGACGCACATCGTGTTCGGATAGCGGTAGGCGTCGCGAATCAGATAGACGGTCTCGTGAAAGATTTGCTCCAGCGGTATTTCCTGGCGATTGACGATCTTGGACAATCCGTACAGGCAATTGAGGTGCTTCAGGCGCTGCTGCAGCTCTCTCTGATCGAGCGGCCGATTTGAAATTTCCGTCTCCAGCTTCAGCCTGGCGGCGGCCAGTTCGGCCGTGAGCTTCCGCACCTTCTCTTCAAGGCGCTTATGCCGTGCCTGGAACTCCTTCAGTTCGAGTCCGGCGTCTTTTGAAGGTGAGCACGGCTCCAGGGCGCTGCAAACATATCGGTTGTAGAAGTATATGAGGACGCATGCCGCCATGATGGATATCAGGCCGCAGTTGGTCACATCGTGCGTCACCTTTTTCTGAGCCAGCAGAAACACCCCGGCAACAACGGCGACAAATATGACCACCAGGACGGTTTTTTTAATTATGCTTTTCATGTTCATTATTTATGACCTGTGCTTTTCCCGCACGAGGACGCTTCCCTATGTCCGCTGAGTACTCGGTATAGCGCCCCGCGTGTATGAGTGACACCGGTTCTTTTCTGCAAGGCTTTTGCAGAACACGTATTTTTCCAATACGATCTCCAATGGTTATTTCCCCTCATGAACAGGTGCGGACTTCTTGTACTTTTCCCATCGGTTTTTTGCGATTCTGCCCAGATCCATCAGATCACGAGGCTTGGTAATATAACCGTCAGCCCCTATCTCATAGGCCTGGTCCACATCACCGATTATTCCTTTTCCCGTCAGCATGAACACTGGGATGTGCTCGGTCAATTCGCTGTGCTTCAGCTCAGACAGAACTTCCAGCCCATCCATTTCAGGCATCATCCAGTCCAAAAGAATAAACTCCGGCTTCTTCTGCTGTGCAAGTTTCACACCGGTCCGCCCGTTTGAGGCCAGATGAACTTTGAACCCGTACAGCGTCAGGCTGCGTTGCAACGCTCTGCGGACAAGCTCTTCATCCTCAATAACCAAGACGGAAACCCACTTGCTCAACGGTTAATCCTTTACGAACAATTCCCAAAGTCCATGCCTGGCGGCAGACAATCAGACCGCGGTCCGCCCGGCGGTTTCTTGTGTCCCATGAGTAAACGGTCTTCATTCTATTCGAAAATTATCGACACATTGGGCGTGCGGTTTTATCAAGAAACAGTATTTTTTGCGTTATGGTCGAAAAAAACAATCCGGCCGACAATGCGCCTCGCTTTGCGGACAATTGACGATTGACGATTCGGTCCTGACCATTTACTATGGGTGGTAGTCTTAGAATCCGGCACGAGGTCAATATTGGGAGTACAACATGATGATAGAAGCCGTGGGAGCCAGAACCATGGGTGGAGTGAATAATATAGGACGCTTCACCCGGTTCGCCTGGCAATCGTTGGGAGCGTCTTTCCGGAGTTGCCTGAGCCCGGTTACGTACCCTCTGATCTGGACACAGATGCACCTCATCGGCGTTCGCAGCGTCCCAGTTGTAATGATTACCGGCGCCTTCGTCGGAATGACCCTGGCCGTCCAGGCGTACGACCAGCTTGCGGGTATGGGGCTGGAAGAGCACCTGGGTGTTCTGATAAATATTTCGGTTGTGAAAGAATTAGGCCCCGTGCTTGCCGCGGTGATGTTAGCCGGGCGTATCGGCGGAGCGTTAACCGCGGAGTTGGGAACGATGAATGTGACCGAGCAGATTGATGCCGTCAGAAGTATGGGAACCGATCCGATCCGATACCTGGCCGCCCCGCGCGTTGTGGCCTGTCTGTTGCTTACGCCTTTCCTGATTATCTTTGCAGATTTGTTGGGGATTCTCGGCGGCTACTTTGTGAGCGTGGTCCACCTTGGGATTAACAGTCGGGCCTATTGGAGCTTTAGTGCGTCCGGCGTGGAGCTGTGGGACGTGTCCATCGGCGTGATAAAAGGCTTCTTCTTCGGCGTGGCCCTTGCTGCCATTAGTTGCTACAAGGGCTTCACTTGCAAAGAAGGCGCACGGGGCGTCGGACAGGCGTGCACCGAGGCGTTTGTGGCCAGCTTCATTTCCATATTGGCACTGGATTTTGCATTGGCGGTTATCTTCAAAGCCATTTACAGTACGTTTTGGCCGCTTAAGAGTCTGGTTTGAAGAAAGAGCAGAGCACACCGTGAAACAGGACAGCAGCAACATGCAGAATAGCCACAACAACGCCATCATCGTTCTTAAGAATGTGACAAGGAAATTCGGCGGAAAAATTGTTCTGGAAAATGTCTCTCTGGCTATAGAGAAGGGCAAGACGACCGTCGTGATCGGGCCGAGTGGATGCGGCAAAACGGTCCTGATCAAGCATCTGATTGTTCTGCTCAGGCCGAATACCGGCGAAGTCTATTTCAAGGACCTGAGAATCGACAACCTTGGCGAGAGTGACCTGAACAAGGTCCGGACGCATTACGGCTTTCTCTTCCAGGGCGGGGCGCTATTTGACAGTCTGAGCGTCGCCGAGAATATCCTGTTCCCGATACGACAGCATTCTGAGATAACTAATTGGGCGCAGGTCGAGGATCTCGTCAAGACGAAGCTGGCCATGGTCGGCCTGGACGGCTTTCAGAATTACTATCCGGCCAACCTTTCCGGAGGCCAGCGCAAGAGGGTGGCACTGGCCAGAGCGATTGCCTTGAATCCGGAAGTGGTCTTGTACGACGAACCGACGACCGGACTGGACCCTATTTATTCCGACGTGATCAGCGAGCTGATTCTTAAGCTGCAAAGAGAGCTCGGCGTGACATCCGTGGTCGTGACACACGATATGACAATGGCCTATAAAGTAGCCGATCGCATTATTATGCTGCACAATGGGAAGATCATCGCCGACGGCAACGCCGATTATATCCGTAACCACCCCCACCCCACCGTTCAACAGTTCATCAAGGGGCAGGTTAGCGAAGACGACCTTGCGGTTCTGCGTATGAGTGGAACCGTTTCTCAGGCTCAGTTCCTGCCTCGCGATTTTCAGTAGCAGTCGAAATTGGCACGGACCAGACGATGACTAAAAATTCGGAGCAAATTGCCTCTGATTTGGCTAAAATTGTCCAGGGGGACGTTTTTTGCGACGTTTTGCATCGAGTCGCCTACAGCACGGACGCGAGCATATACAGGATCGTTCCTCAGTGCATCGTCGCGCCGCGCGATACGGGCGACGTGGCTGCTGTCGTTCGCTACGCGGCCGCCGAGGGGATTCCCGTAGCTGCGCGAGGGGCCGGCAGCGGCCTTGCCGGGGAATCGCTGTGCAGCGGTATCGTCTTTGACACGACCCGCTATATGACCGGAATTATCGGCGCCGACGAGAACGGCCTGAAGGTCACCTGTCAGCCGGGCGTGGTGCTTGATCACTTGAATCAGTATCTGGCCCGCTTCGGCAGAAAAATCGGGCCCGACCCATCGAGTGCCAATCGGGCCGTCGTAGGGGGGGTCGTAGCCAACAATTCCACAGGCTCGCACTCGCTCCAGTTCGGTCACATCGGCGACTACGTCGAGGTCGTTGAAGCCGTGCTGGCGGACGGCAGCATTGTCGAGCTCACGAACAACTTCGACCCGGACCGCTCGCAGGACGACAGAGTCGCCGCAATCGCAAAAGAGTGTTTGGCTGTTCTGTCCGGCAACGAAGCCGTAATCCGTAAGGCGTTGCCTGAAACGAAGCGGAATCGAAGCGGTTATAACATTGCGGGGATTTGTCACGATGGCGGGATCGATCTGGCCCGGCTTATGGCAGGCTCGGAAGGAACGCTGGCGATTTTTACTAAAATCACGCTCAGAACCGTCCCAGTTCCCTCCGCCAAAGGGCTTCTGCAGCTTGAGTTCGATTCTCTTGATAAGATGGCTCAGGCGGTTCCGGATATTGTCGATAGCGGCGCCGCGACGTGTGAGCTGATGGACAGGCGTCTGATTGACCTGGCGTTTAAGGCGTTGCCCGAGTACCGCGATATTCTGCCGGCTGGCGCCGCAGCGATTCTTCTGATCGAGCATGTCGGCCAGACGCAGCAGCAGGTGAAAGAGAAAATAGACCGGACCGATGCGGCGGCGGGATCGCTGGCGAGCGGACGCAGCATTGTTCTCGACCCGCAGCAGCAGAAGCGATTGTGGAAGCTGCGGAAAGACGCTGGACCGCTGCTCTATAGAAAAAGAAGCAGAAAACACCCCGCCGAATTCATGGAGGACGTCTCTGTGGATTATAAGCGGCTCGGTGACTATATCGCAGGCTTGCAGAAGATTGCACAACGGTATGAAATAGAAATGTCATTCTTCGGTCACGCCGGCGATGGGGAGCTGCACTCCCGGCCTTTCCTGGATTTGAGCGAGCCGGCGGACGTGGACAAAATGCGCGCGATAGCAAACGATGTTTTCTCGCTTGCCTGGTCGCTGGGAGGTTCCATCAGCGGCGAGCACGCCGACGGGCTGGTCAGAGCGGCGTTTGTGCGGCGGCAATACGGCGATGCCTATTATGAGATGCTGTGCAAAATCAAACGCATATTCGATCCGCACGGCCTGATGAATCCCGGCAAGATCATCAACAGCGACCCGGATGTCATGGTCAAGAATCTCAGAAGAGCACGCAAGCTCCTTCCCGAAAGAGTCCAGACGGATTTGCTCTTTGAAAAAGACGAGCTTGCCCTGGAAATCGAGCAGTGCTACGGCTGCGGACTGTGTCTGAGCAGAGATCCCGACCTGCGAATGTGCCCGGTCTTTCGAGCAATGGGCGAGGAATTGGCCAGCTCGCGGGCGAAGGCCAACATGCTGCATTTTTGGGCGACGGGGCAACTGGAGCAGAAAGATTTCGACTCGCCGCAATTCAGGAAATTTCTGGATTTGTGTGTCAATTGCAAGGCGTGCCTGCTGCAATGTCCATCCGGAATCGATATTTCGACGATGATGACGGCGGCCCGAGCCCAATACGCCAAGCGAAAGGGCCTGCGGCGCGCCGAGCGGATACTCAGCCGCAATCGCTATCTGAGCATGCTGGGCGGTCTTTTTTCGCCTCTGTCGAACCTCGCAATGCGGCTGCCGATTTTCAAGTCACTGCTCGAGAAATCCGCGGGCATCGACAGGCGAAGGAACATGCCCCGGTTCAGACGCGGCTCGTTCCTCAAAGCAGGACGGAAGTACCTAAGCTCCTGCAGCCCGATAGAAAGACCCATCGACAAGGTGGCTTATTTTGTCGATACATACGCGAACTATAATGATCACGAATTGGGTTTTGCCGTGCTGGAAGTTCTGCGGCATAACAATATTGACGTGATTCTGCCCAAGCAGGTGCCTGCGCCGCTGCCGGCTGTCATTTATGGCGACGTCGAACGAGCCAAAAAGGACCTCTCGTATAATGTCAGGCACCTGGCCGAAGCAATCCGCAAGGGCTATAAAATCGTCTGTTCCGAGCCGAGTGCCGCGCTGTGCCTGAAGCAGGAACTGCGGCATTTCGTGGCCGGCGACGACGCGAAACTCGTCTCGGAAAATACATACGAATTGATGGCCTATCTGCTGGGCCTTCATACACAGGGGAAATTGAAGATGCCCGCGTCGCCGATGCAGCAGGAATTCGTCTATCATTTGCCCTGTCATTTGTGCGCGATTGGCGGTGGGACAGCGAGCATAAGAGTCCTGCAGGAGCTTTGCGGGGCCAAAGTCACCGACCTCAAAGGCGGCTGTTGCGGCATCGCAGGTACGTTCGGAATGCAGAAAAAGAATTACGACCTCTCCTCCCAAATCGCCGCAGGGCTGAAACAGGCCCTGGAAAAAGCCCCAACGAGAAATGTCCTGACCGAATGCGCCGCCTGCAAGATGCAAATCGAGCATTTAAGCGATTGCATTGTGAGCCATCCGATCAAGATTCTGGCTCAGTGTTATCGTCCTACCGTGCAATAGAACTGCACGCGGCTTCTGCAAATACGCACTCTACAGAATCTTTTGCATCGCTGCCTGATCACGGCGGGCATTTCGCACAGATCGATCGGAAGAGTGTCGTGCTGAGGTAGCGGTCGCCGCGGTCGGGCAGAAGCGCGACGATTGTGCCGGAGCTCATCGTTTCGGCGACGCGTAACGCCCCCGCGACGGCGGCCCCGCTGGACATTCCGACGAAAACGCCTTCCCGGGCCGCCAGGAGTCTCGTTGTCTCAAAGGCCTCACCGTCCTCGACGGTAATCTTGTCATCGAGCATTTGCTGGTTGTAGATTTTGGGAACGATCGATTCGGTCATGTTCTTGAGGCCCTGTATCGTGTGTCCCTCCGGCGGCTCGATTCCGACGACCCGGGCTTGCGGCTTTTTTTCTTTTAGATATTTGTACACACCCATGAGCGTTCCGGTGGTCCCCATCCCGGCGACGAATACGTCAATCTCGCCGTTTGTCTGCGAGAAGACCTCCGGGCCGGTGGTCTCGTAGTGAGCGAGTACGTTGTTCTCATTTTCGAATTGATTGGGCATGTAGTACTTTTCGGGTTCGGCGTCGAAGAGACGATGCGCCTCGCGGATCGAACCGTCGGTGCCTTCTTTTGCCGCAGTCAGCATAACTTCCGCGCCCAGGGCCTGCAGGATATGCTGCCGCTCCGTACTGACGCACGCCGGCATACACAACTTAACGCGATAGCCCTTTGCCGCCCCGATCATGGCCAGGGCAATCCCTGTGTTTCCAGAAGTCGGCTCGAGTATGATTTTGCCCTTAGTCAGTTGGCCGGATTCCTCAGCCCTTTTTATCATGAAGTACGCCGGCCGGTCTTTGACCGAGCCGCCGGGATTGGCCCCTTCGAGTTTGCCAAAGATCCTCACGCGGGGGCTCTTGTGGTTCAGATTTGTGAATTCCACAATGGGTGTGTTTCCAATAGCAGATAGAATACTCATATATAAGCTTGCCTCCTGGAGCCATACTTCGCTCGCCAAACGGAACCCGAACGCATCCCGGGAATTTCCAAAATTGCTTTATAACATGATATTCTATATATTAGGTTCCGGAAAGTGAACCTGATTTCCGGAAAAACTGACTATGGAATCGGCCAAAGAAAATCTCAGGCGAGCCGTCTTGTGGGAGCCGTCAGCGAAGGATAGAAAAGTCCGGTGCAGCCTGTGCAACTGGCGGTGCGTGATCGACGAGGGCAAGCTGGGGCGGTGCTGCGTCCGCAAGAACGTTGAGGGCGTGCTCTGCTCGCTGAATTACGACAAGGTCTGTTCCGCCAATCCGGATCCGATTGAGAAGAAACCACTGTTTCATTTTCAGCCCGGCTCGCGAAGCTTCTCCATTGCAGCGATGGGCTGTAACTTTCGTTGTCAGTTCTGCCAGAACTGGCAAATAAGCCAGGCCGCCATCGAGGAAGGGCGTATTGACGGCGAATCAATTGCTCCGGGGCACATTGTCGAAGCGGCGGTTCGCAGCGGCTGCAAAAGTATCGCCTATACCTACACCGAGCCGACCGTTTTTATGGAGTTGTGTGGCGAGTGCGGGCGATTGGCCAAAAAACGCGGCCTGGCGAATGTTTTTGTCAGTAATGGCTTTATGACGCCGGAGGCTATAGACTTCGCGGGCGACTGGCTTGACGGGATAAATGTTGATTTGAAGGCTTTCAGCGAGGATTTCTACCATCGCTTGTGCAAGGCGAAATTGCAGCCCGTGTTGGATACGATCGGCTACATCGCAAAGCAGACCCGTATCTGGATTGAGATTACCACGCTGCTGGTGCCGGGACAAAACGATTCGGAGGATGAACTGAAGCAGCTCGCCGATTTTCTTGTAAACAAAGCCGGCGTGGATGTCCCGTGGCATATCAGCCGGTTCCACCCACAGTACAAGTATCTGGATTCGCTTCCCACGCCGCTGAGCAGTCTGGAGCGCGCATACGAGATAGGCAAGTCCGCGGGACTGCATTACGTGTACCTCGGCAACGTGCCGGGTGCGAAATCCGAAAGTACATTTTGTCATCATTGTGGGCGATTGTTGATTCATCGCATCGGCTTTCAAATAGCCGCCAACGATGTACTTGATTCAAAATGTCCCGATTGCGGGACGCCGGTTCCCGGCTTTGGGCTTTAGCTATGCCGGGTGCGAAACTGGATGAGCACATGATGAAGATAATTGCAGATGCGAATATTCCATTTGTGTCGGAGTGTTTTTCGTCAATCGGCCAGGTCCAGGCGGTCGCCGGCCGTCAGATCACGCCGGAGGTCATCGCCGATGCGGACGTTCTGCTGGTTCGCAGCATCACACCCGTCGGCGTGGATCTTTTGGCCGGCAGCAACGTGCAGTTCGTCGCTACGGCCACGATTGGCTTCGACCACGTGGACATCGATTTTCTCAAGCGGAACAATATCGGATTTGCCTCAGCGCCGGGCTCTAATGCGAATTCCGCCGCGGAATACGTCATTGCGGGCCTGCTCGAAATCGCTCAAAAGTACGATCTCGACCTGGAAGGCAAAACCATTGGGATTATCGGCGCAGGCAACGTCGGCGGCCGGGTGGCAAAGAAGTGCGCCGCTCTGGGCATGGATGTCCTGTTGAACGATCCGCCGCTGCACAGGCAAACCGGTGACTCGAAATATCGGCCCCTAAAAGAGCTGTTTGACTGCGATTTCATTACGGTGCATACACCGCTGACATTCGAGGGTCCTGATAAGACGTACCATCTAACTGATGAGAGCTTCTTCAAATCGCTGAAGGAAAGATGCGTATTTGTGAATGCGTCCCGCGGCGACGTGGTCGATGGCGGGGCTTTGAAAGCGGCCATGCGGTCCGGGCGATTGAGGGCCGTGGTGCTCGATGTCTGGGAAGGCGAGCCTGCCATTGATACAGAGCTGTTGAAAATGGTTGATCTCGGCACGCCGCACATCGCAGGTTACTCGCTGGACGGCAAGATCGCAGGGATGATCATGATCTACAGAGCAGCTTGCGAATTCTTCGGCCTGGAGCCTGAGTTTGAACTCGAGGATTTCCTGCCCGAACCTTCTGTGCCTCAGTTGAAGCTGAATCCCACCGCCGGTAACGAGCAGGCGGCGCTGTTGGAGGCGGTGCAGAAGGTGTACAGGATCGACCACGATGATATGAAACTAAGACGCCTGATAGACAAACCGGCGGGAAAACAGGGTGAATATTTCGACAGTCTGCGAAAGAATTATCCCGTTCGCAGAGAATTTCACAATACCGAGGTGATTATTACGGGCGGCAAGAGCACTTTAGCCGGAAAGCTGGCGGGGATTGGATTCAAGACAACACAAAGTGGGAAGTAAGAAGACAGCAAAGAGCAGTCGCGATAGGAGCATCCTCGAATGGCCGGGGGGTAAGCTGGACTTTTCGGCGGGCTGTCTCGCGATGGGGATTCTGAATATTACGCCGGATTCCTTCAGCGACGGGGGGCAGTTTCTGGACGAAGAGAAAGCCGTTGAGCATGGCCTACGGATGGCGGCCGAGGGCGCCGCGATCATCGACGTCGGCGGTGAATCCACGCGGCCGGGGTCCGCGCCTGTTTTGAGCGACGAGCAGATAAAACGCGTAGCGCCGGTGATAAAGGCGCTTTGTGCAAAAACCGACACACCAATCAGCATCGACACATATAGGTTCGACGTTGCACGGGCCGCCCTGGATGCGGGGGCGGCAATGATAAACGATATCACCGCTCTAAGTGACGAACGAATGGGCGAGCTGGCTGCCGAGCGGCAGATGCCCGTTGTTCTGATGCACATTCAGGGCACGCCGGAGACGATGCAAATTGAGCCGAAATATGACGACGTCGTTGGCGAGGTCCTGGATTTTCTGCTGAGCCGTGCGAATCGGGCCGAACGCCTCGGAGTACCCCCAGAGAGGATTTTTATTGATCCCGGTGTCGGCTTCGGCAAGACGTTGGAGCACAATCTGCTGCTCCTGAGAAACATCAGCAAGTTTGTCTCGACAGGCTACCGTGTCCTTGTCGGTACAAGCCGCAAGAGCTTCATCGGCAAGCTGACCGGCAAAGAAAATCCAGCGGATAGAATATTCAGCACTGCCGCCACAATAGCTCTGAGTGCGGCCGCCGGTGTCTCCATTGTTCGCGTTCACAACGTAGCCGAGATGATGGACGTGCTCAAAGTAACAAACGCCGTCCGCGGAACATCATAGGATTGCGCCGGCTGGCGGCGCCTTGCTTGAAAGAGGTGGTTCGTGCCCAACCAGATGAAACTATTCAATTATTGCCCTTCATGCGGATCGAAGGACGTGCTCTTTGACGGATTCAAGAAGTTCCGTTGTAGCGCGTGCTCTTTTACCTATTATCATAACGTTGCCGCCGGCGTCGGGGCCATCCTCGAATGTGGCGAAAAAATACTTTTAATCGAGAGGGGTAAAGACCCGGGCAAAGGGAAGCTGGATTTGCCAGGCGGCTTCGTGGACCCGGAAGAAAGTGCTGAAGAGGCACTCCTCAGAGAGATACGTGAAGAAGTCGGGGTGGGAGTAAACGCCGCAATGCTCAAATACTTCGGGTCATATCCGAACGCCTATGAATATAAAGGTGTGGTTTATCAGACTTGCGATTTGTTCTTCTATTCCAGAATCGATGCTCACCCGACTGATTTTGACAGGCGAGAGGTGCAGGCCGTGAGCCTGGTGAGTCCGGCGGAAATTCCAAGTGATAGAATCGCATTCCCATCGGTCAGAGCATGCCTGAGACGGTTTTTGGAAAACCGCAAGAGGCGCGATACGGAGTAAATTCCTGCTTTGCAGAATTGACGGCGGCGCCCTATTCGGCGTCAATCGCGATTTTCAAAGCCTCGCTGGTATTCTTGACAAATTCGAATTTAAGGCCTTTCCTGGCTTCTCTCGGAACTTCGGGCAGGTCTTTTTTGTTTCGGGCGGGCAGAATGACCGTCTTGATTCCGGCTTGTTTGGCGGCCAGGATTTTCTCTTTCAGGCCGCCCACGGGCAGGACCAGCCCTCGCAGTGTTATTTCGCCCGTCATCGCAACCTCCGGGCGTGTGGGTCTGCCGAGCAACAGGCTGACCAGCGACGTGAACATGGCCACGCCGGCGCTAGGGCCGTCTTTGGGAATCGCCCCTGCAGGGACGTGGATGTGATAGTCAAATTTGCTGAATCTGCCGGCATCCATTTTTAGTTTCTTCGCATTGGCTTTCACGACGGAAAAGGCGGCTTGAGCGCTTTCCTTCATGACCTCGCCGATTTGCCCGGTTAGTTGCAGTTGCCCTTTCCCCGGCATGGAAGCCGATTCGATAAAGAGCAGCTCTCCGCCCACGGGGGTGTAAGCCAGGGCGGTGGCGACGCCGGGCACACCTGTTCGCAGGGCCAACTCCGACTCATATTGCACCGGCCCCAGAACCTTAGCAAGGTCGTGCGTCCCGATATTCGCGCGTCTTTTCTTGCCTTTGGCCACTTCTGTAGCCACCGACCTGCAGGCGGCGGCGATGTTTCTCTCAAGGTTTCGGACCCCCGCCTCCCGCGTATAGCCGCGGATAATGGCAAGTATCGTTTCATCCTTCACCGTGCATCGCTTTCGGCTCAGGCCATGCTCTTTAAGCTGCCGAGGGATGAGATACTTCCTGGCAATGTTGAGCTTTTCGGTTTCAGTGTAACCGGGCAGCTCGATGACCTCCATGCGATCGCGCAGCGCCGGGGGGACCGGCTCGGTGTAATTCGCCGTGCCGATGAACATTACGCTCGACAGATTGAAAGGCTGATCCAGATAGTGATCCGTGAAGCTGGAGTTCTGCTCAGGGTCGAGCACTTCCAGCAGGGCACTGGCGGGGTCGCCCCTGAAGTCGCTGCCGATTTTGTCTAACTCATCGAGCATAAAGACCGGGTTTTTGCTGCCGCACTTGCGAAGCTCCTGTAGAATTCGTCCCGGAAGCGCTCCGATGTACGTCCTTCGATGTCCCCGGATGTCGGCTTCGTCTCGGATTCCACCGAGTGAGATACGCACAAATTCTCTGCCCATTGCTCGGGCAATGGATTTGCCCAGCGAGGTCTTGCCCACGCCCGGAGGCCCAACGAAACAGAGAATCGGGCTTTTGCCCGCGGGGTTAAGCTTGCGAACAGCTAAGAATTCGAGGATGCGCTGCTTGACCTTTCGCAGGTCGTAATGGTCGGCGTTCAATATCCGCTGGGCTTTGTTGATATCGAGCTGGTCTTTGGTCTGAACGGCCCAGGGCAATTCGCAAACCCAGTCGAGATAGGTGCGGATGACGCTGTATTCCGGTGACGCCGGAGGTATTTTGCTCAGCCTGTCAAGCTCTCGCAGAGCCTCCTGCTCGACCTTCTTGGGCATCCTGGCCTTTGCGATGTTCTGACCGATTTGCTTGAGCTCGTCGCTGCGGAGGTCTTTTTGGCCCAGCTCCGTCTGGATGGCTTTCAACTGCTCCTGCAGGAAATACTCCCGCTGATTCTTGTCGATGGATTCTTTGACTCGCCCCTGGATTTTATGGCTAAGCTCGAGAACTTCCAGTTGGCTCGCCAGGATGAAGGATATCTGTTCGAGGCGTTTGGCGGCGTCAAGCTCTTCAAGCAGTTGCTGCTTCTTTGTGATCTCAAGGCTGAGATTGGCCGCCAGAAAATCAGCGAGAGCGGAAGGATTCTCGATATTTTCGAGCATAACGGAGGCTTCCTCGGGCACATTAGGGCTCAGCGCAATCACTCGGTTGGCGGCCCGACGGATGCTGACAATGAGCGCCTGAAGCTTCTTCGTCATTTTTACTTTCACATTGAGAGTCTGAACTCGGGCTTTCAGATAAGGCCGAACGGCAACTTTTTCGATGATCTTGAAACGGACGATGCCGTGGACAATGATGTGAATCGAGCCCTGGGGAAGTTTCGTGACTTTGAGCACAGAGGCCGCAGTTCCGACCGAATAAAGGTTATCGAAATCGGGCTTGTCCGTTTCGGGGCTGCGCTGGGTTATCAGCCCTATGATCGATTCATTGGGCGCCGTCTCGGCAAGCAGGGCCTTGCTTCTCTTGCGTCCTACCGCCAGCGGCGTCACCGTGCCGGGATAGACGACGGCATTTCGAATCGGCAAGATGCCGATAACTTCCGGCAGTCTGAATGTGCGGCCATCCTGCTGGGATTGAGTCTCATCATCCTGCAGATACGTCTCAAAACCTTCAGACTCTTCAGCCATAACATCCAACTGCCAACTGTTACTGAGTGCTGCCAAGTCTCCAAAGCTCCTTTGACAATAGACAAAAAAACGAATTAAAACTTCCGGAAGTCGCAGGTAACATTCCGCCCGTGGCTTCCTTACTTAACGCCCATTGTGTTAAATACGATAATTCCTATTGTAAGTGCACACGGTGTCCGGATAAAGCGTGAAATTCGAAAAGAAGTATGCTTGAAGCGGTCGGGCGGGAGGGTTTTACGGCCACGTTTTACATGGCGAACACTTCGTAGGAGGACGGATTGTAGGTAAGTACACGATAAGAATCGAAGCCGGCTGGAGCTCTTGTGCAGCCTTGCCGGTCGAAGCTCAGCACGGCATCGCCTTCGATTATTACCGAGCTTTCGGAATAGTTGATGATTGTTCCCTTAATCACGGCGTTGACGTTGCCGCAGAAGCTCACGCCGCTCGCTGCCACGCCTCCCTCGAAAGTGGCGAAGCTGCCCTGGAAGGACGTCGCGAAGCCTGGCGCTAGTATGGACGAGCCAACCTCGCCGCGAATTGGGTCGAATTCAGCACCGTCGGGATACGGCCCGCTGATGAGGTTGCCGCAGAAATCGATTCTGTTCGTGCCGGGGTTGCCCACCTTGCCTTCGGCCACTATCAGGCCACGAAGGTCAACGTCTTGCTCAAATGTGACTACGTTGGGCGATTTGACCAGCAGAATGCCCTGAATGGTTAGCCTGCCGCCAAAATGCGGGTTTGTTCCTGCTTCGATTGTCGCGTTTTTGAGAGTCATATCCTGGCTTAGGTCGCTTATGAAATCGATAATTCTTCCTGTTGCATACCGCCGGAAATGTGCGGTATCCGGTGTGGGAAATGAGACGGTATCCACACCCGTGACGATGTGATCGTCTATGGCCCTCTGGCCATCGATCCCGGCAATAAGCACATCGCCGGCAAAGTGAACGTCGGCAGTGGGATTACTTATCAAGACGTCTCCGTCGAAATCCGCGTCACCTGCTACATGAACCGCGCTCGAGGTGTTTGCGCTTTCGACGTACAGGTTCGCTTCCCAGGATGTGTGGGTGCCTTGAACGGTGGGATTGCCCGTGCAGTTCAAGGGACCTTTGGTGGCCAGAGCGAAATTGAAGATCGGGTGCTCATACGGCTCGATATCGAAAGATACCCCTATTGTCCGCATTATCTGACCGTCACCGCCTGTGGCGTACAGTTGCAGATTGTCGGGAGTGGCCGGACTCATGAGAATCTGTCCGGTAAAACGTTGTTCGGCGGCTAAATCGAGAGTGACAGGCGAAACTGAGCCGTTTTCGTTCAGGGTGATGTTGGAGATATTGCTGCCGGCCAGCTCATTTCGCAGCGCATCGACTATTGTACTGAAGTAGGCGGACGGCGGAGTCGAGCCCGGTATCCTGACGCGACTAAGCCAATATCGCTGCACTTCCAGACCTGAAGCGGCATCGGCCAGAGCGCAAGCGACCCTGTGCTGGGTCGAAGCAAGTTGCGTATTTGTGCCGGCAGTCGCAGCCATCGAAACGGCCAAGGCGGAAGAGACAAGGATGAATACCATGGATAGAACAAGTGAAGCGCCTTCTCGCTGCTTCTGAGCTGAGTTGTTGTTGGCTGCCATTTGCCCCCACTGTTGAAAAGCTCACCCTGAAAATTCCTGTTCGCCACCGTCCGTTACCCAAAATATATGAAATGTTTATAACAAGGGCAAAATGCGCGTGCGTCTCATCGCGGCAATCGGAGCTACGACATGGTGTTTTCTCTTTCCGCCAAGTACGAACTGCGGGCAAAGGGCTCGCAGATGACCCATGAGAATCCCAGTTCGATGGCCTTCTGTTTCCACCAGTCGAATTTGGCAGGGGGGACGTATTCCAGGACATTCAGCGAGTTCTTGGAGGGCTTGAGATATTGACCGATTGTAAGGCTGTCACAGCCGACGTTACACAGATCTTTTAGAACTTGCTCCACCTCGGGGTCTGTTTCGCCCAATCCCAGCATGATCGAAGACTTTGTTCGGCTGTTCTGGAATTTCTCTTTGGCCATTCTGAGCAAATTTATGGACCGCTGATAGTTCCCGCCGGCCCTGGCCCTGGGGTACAGCGACGGAACCGTTTCAACGTTGTGGGCAAAGACAAAAGGCAATGCACCGCTGAGAATCTCAACGGCTTCGGGCTGGCAGTTACGGAAATCAGGGGTAAGTATTTCGAATTTTACCTCCGGACATTGTTCTCGGACCATCTGGATGCAGTTATGAAAATGGCTGGCGCCGCCGTCGGGCAAATCGTCCCGGTTGACGCTTGTGATGACGAGGTATTTGAGTTTCATTTTTGTCGCCATCTCAGCCAGACGCAGCGGCTCGGAAGGATCAGGGGCTGCCGGTCGGCCACAGGCGACGGAGCAGAACTTGCAGTTGCGCGTACAGACATTGCCCAGAATCAGGACTGTAGCCGTTCCTCTGGCCCAGCACTCGCCTCGATTCGGACAATTTGCATTGCTGCATATTGTTTCAAGGCCCAGGGAGCTTAAAACTTCCTTAGTGTGGTCGAAAACGGCAGTCGCCGGCAGATGCCTCCGCAACCATGGGGGCAGATTGCGAGGCCTTGTGCCATCTGATTGTATCCTTTGTATAGGTTTGTGACTCATCGCTGGCTCACGGAAAAGTGCGTGGTAAGCAGTTTGGCTAACTGCTCCTTAACGCGGGCCATGGAGTGCCGTTTGCCGGTTTCTTTAAGAACAGATGTCATTTCCACATTGTCCAGGCCGCACGGGACGATAAGATCGAATATAGAAAGGTCATTTTGAATGTTTATCGCCATGCCGTGGTAGGTGATTAGCTTCGAGATCCGAACGCCGATAGAGGCAATCTTCCTATCCTCAATCCATAAGCCCGGCAAGCCCTTTCGTCGTGTGGCATCGACGCCGAGTTGTCTGAGTAATTCGACACCTATAGTCTCTAATTCACGGATATATTCGCTGATTCCTAACTGCAGTTGCTTCAGGCTCAGGATCGGGTAGAAGACCAGTTGGCCGGGGTTGTGAGCAGTAGTTCCACCCCCTCGGCGGATATTTACCAAGTCGATTTTTCTTTGTGTGAGGTCTTCCCGGCTCACGAGAAGTTTATTGCGACTTTGACGTACGCCAAACGTAATGACGGCGGGATGCTCGACGATCATAACGGTATTTGGTATTTCGTTCTGTGCCCTCTTTTCGCATAAAATGTGTTGTATCTGCAGGATCTCACGGTAATCGGCGAGTCCAGAGTCACGAATTTCCAGCAGGTGCTCATCATTATTGTCAGGCGCGGAATTTTCCACGTTCAAACTCTTCATCAGCTTAGGCTCGCTGCTTTGCTATAGGCTCAGACAGTCGATAAAACTTATTCTACAGTGGATTTTTGGATATGCACGTGTTTTCAAAGAGATTTGGGTATAGTGAAATTGTGTAATCCGGCTCGCCCCTCATAAAAAAAGCACAGGCAGATGACCATCAAAGGTCGCCCGCCTGTGCTTTTCTCTTCCATTGCCCCGTCCGTCCGATAGCCACAGACTCTTCACTGCCCGTTCAGATAATGCCACAGACCGTGCGTTATTATTTATTCAAAAGCAATGCCGACACCGATCTCAGCACTTTCGAGCAGATTCCTCCGCTCAACTCTTACGACTTTACCTGTTTTGATGCGGGCGAATTGCCCTTTTTCCTTAGCCAGAGTCTCTGTACGAGGGAAGTTAAGTTCCACGACGTGCCCCGTGCCGACTGGAGCCGTCGCCGGAAGCGTAACAAAGACACCGGTCTTGCTGATGTTACAGCTTCTGCCGTTGACGAACCGGTTGGCTTGAGGAATCCAAACACTGACAGGCCAGGAAACACTGCTCCGGCTGTCCTTACGCTGTTCGATCAGTGTCTGCATTGTTTTCATCTCCTTATATAATTGTTCCATCGACGTTATGGTTTATCGGCAATGTTAAGAAGGATAGTTTAGGGTAAATGGGAAAATACATTATGTTTCTTTTGCAATTCTTGCCCATTTTGAGATAGTGTCAGTTTCTGTATTTTTTATCAGACCTTGATTGAAGAAAATTGTGGCCGACCTGTCCAAACACTGGACAGAGGCTATGAGTTTTGTTCCCGTAAGCAGGACCCAACGGAGATTGCCCTGAGTGCAGGGGAGGCGCTGTATTAGAGAAGGTCGCCAGTGTGAATTGGTGTTTTTGGCAGCAGACTGTCGAGCGTAACGCGAGTCTGGCTATGTACTTGCGCGGCTTCTCGCTGGACAGACAGGTGCTATGTGGGAAGGGCAACTACATCTAAATGCCGAGCACTACTTTCATAGCTTTGCACGTGGGGCCGGATTGAAGTTCTGGGTAGAGAGCGATGTCGGCGAACGTTGGTCTTGATGCTGGAATTAGTACCGGCCAATGAAGGTGCGTATACCCTGGCGGCATGATCTGTATAGATTTACGGAGCAATTGTTTTTGGATATAATTATTGTCTGAGTTCTAAATGACGATTTAAGAGGCTGTCATTTTTGGCTGTTCAGCAATTACATACACGTTTTCTGAACGAGGCGACCTGTTATGTGGCTCAAAACTATATCCGGCTGGTTTTGTAAGGTTCTGCTTCTCGTGTTCGTCTTCACGCAGGTGGGTTTTGGCGAAGTCTACTTTATGCATGGATATCACGGCGGATACTACCTAACCGATAACGGTGACTACAAGCAGACCCTTCAGATGTTATTCGGACTTCTATCCGAGAATCCTGACTTTAAGGTCGTCCTTGAACTTGAGCCGTACACCCTTCAACGCATGAAAAGTGGAGAGAAGTTCGATGTCGAGCGGTTTAAGCGAGACCATGTGACGGCCCCAGGTTGGAGTCGCGGGGGACAGGGCGATTTTGACATGGCGATATCTTCCACTTCGGCGCGTTCCGGTGCTTACGGCTTGTGGATGTCCTTACGCAGCGGTAGTTTGGCACAGGCTCTTGCTACGGTTGGCGCAGATAGGTACCGCGGGAAGGACGTTGTCTTTTCGGGCTGGATTCGGCAGCATAAAGGGCGAGGTGCTCACCTGTATGTCGATGCCTACGATTATACTGCCATCATTCCAGGCTCTCAGAAAAGGACGCAAAAGGTCCAGGTAGGCTCGGTCTGGCAAAAGGTGGATGTTCGCTTCCGTGTGCCGGATAATGCGGTCCATTTGTACCCGCAAGCCAAGTGCGATGGGGAACCGACAGAAGCAGACTTCGATGACATCTCTCTGGCTGTCACCCGAACAGGGGAGGAGATGTTGCCAAATGGAGACTTCGAGAACGTCGTAGCTCCAGCGCTCCAGGATACTGAAATGCTGGGTGAGATCAAGCGGTTCGTTGACCGCGGCCAGATAGAAATCGTGGGTGGGGCCTATACGCAGCCGATTCTGTATGCCGTCGGTGACGAATCCTCGGTACGACAATTCACCCTCGGTACTCAAGCGGTTGAGGATACGCTGGCTCTGCCCGTGCGGACCTATGCCGCACAAGAGCCGGGCATGTGTGCGCAATTGCCCCAGCTCCTCAGCCAGACAGGGGGCTTCAGCGGCGTACTTTACCGTACGCCGGGGGCGTTTTTCGGTGGACCGCCTCACCGCGATTCGGAGATTGTATGGTGGATCGGAAGGGAAGGCTCCAGAATACCGGCCGTTCCCGCCTATGCGGTGTTTCCGGTGCCGCGCTATGGCCTGCCCATTTATCCGACACTGAAGCTGTTGCAGAGCCTTCATGCAGTCGGTATCGAACGCCCGTTGTTTGGAGGCATTACTGATCTTTACATGCAGGACGTTCCTGCAGCCGACTCGCCACTCGTGCGAGGAGAGTTTGGCTGGGGCTGGGCGAATCTCTGCTGGATATTGCCCGCTGAGGCGGTGCGCGGACAGTGGGTAAATCTGTCCTGTTTCATACGCGCCCGCGGTCCCGGCGCACATTTATACATGAATGGTAGCGATCAGGATCGAGTGCCTCTGACCAATGTTCAGTCCGCAGACGTACCTGCAGACGGTCAATGGCACTCCGTGCAAATCCGTTATCAAGTTCCGCTGGCGGCGGTTACGTTCTACCCCCAGGGGCGGATAATAGCCGCCAGTGGGGAGGCGGACTTCGATGTGTTCAAACTCACTAAAGACGACGGCACAATAATAGCTCAGGCCACTTTCGAGAACGGCAGTCTCGGCGGCCTCAGGCTAGGTGCCGGTGAAGGCATACAGGCAGAAAACCAGATTATCTCCGGTGACGCTTATGAAGGTCAGAAGCACGTCGTTCTTCGGATGAGCTGTCCAGCTCTTAAGGCTCGCGTGGTTACGACCGACGAATACTTCAATATCTTGGGCGAGCCAGAGGAGGAATGGGAGGATGCGTTCGACGGCTTCGAGTTTCGGTTTCCATTTGGGTTGTTGGGCGGCGAGGTACAACGTTCCGACCGGCAGAGCGAAGACCTGCTGCTTCAAACCGAGAGATTACTTGCTATCGTGGGTGCCGATGGCGACGGTCTTCTGGGTGATGCATGGGAAGCTCATTTGATGGGCGAGCATCATGACGGCTGGGTGTGCGCGCCGGTAATATTTGGCATTTGGCGACAAGCCAGTTATGCCGCGATGTGCGAAGCCGCATTCACAGAAGCGGAACTCCGCTGTCGCCACCTGATGGATCAGAGCGGCGTCCTCCTGCCGGAAGAACCAAACACGGTTGTAGTGGAAGGAGATAGATTCGCTGTCTTAAACACCTCAGCTTTCAGCCGAAGCGAGGTTGTATCACTCAATATGCTGCTGCCTAAAGGTTTGGCAAGGCAGCCCGGCGTCGCCCTTATTCTGACGTCTGGGATGGTACCAGTACCCGCACAGATTGATGTGCTCACCGTGCATGAGGATGGAAGTGCAGAAGAAATATGTTTAAGCCTGCTGGCCGAGGTACCCTCAACAAGCGCACGTCTTTTCGAGATCATGGAAGGCATCGGGGGCGATTTGCCTGGAATAAGAATAGTCCAGGGTGAGCGTCTGCAGGTTGACAACGGCATTGTTCGCCTGCAAGCGGAGCGAGGAAGTGTAAGCGTTGGACTTGTCAACGGCGAATTGGTGCCGCTTGTTCTTCGGGGGTATTTTCCTGCCGGCGGGCACACGGCGGTTGATATTTGCGCAACTGAGGTTGTGAGTGAACGCGGTTTATGCTCGATCCATGGAGTGGGTCAGATCGGCGGCGTGCCGGTACAGACCCGATTTCAGATCGCCCCGAATTCGCCCCTGGTGAGTATGAGGCTTGAGTTTGACTTCGGCCAGAAAACGGATGTAGGCGCCCCGGAGGGCCTGGACGCCGCCGGGTTGCCCATCCACGCCCGCGATGACCACAAGCTCCGGCTGACTCTCCCACTGCCGTTTGAAGCCCCACGGTTCTTCGCCCACGCGGCTTACGAGGTGCGAAAGGTAACGGACCGATATCCTGTCCTGCTATACGCCATTGCTGAAGGCCAGGACGGTGGCATCGCGTTATTCACAGACCGTGCTACAATGGGGCTTTTCCACAAGGACCCTGCGGCAATGGAATTAGTGCTCGCCTATGGAGGTTATTATATTTATGCACCGAACAGCCACGCTTCTTTGAGTGGAAAACAAGAGTATGAATTTGCTTTAATGCCTTACCGTGGCACATGGAAGAGTGCCGCAGTGCCACGGTGGGCGGAAGTGTTTTCGCATCCGTTGCTCATCATGAAAGGGGAGGCTGCACCAATTGCCTCACAACCACTGCTTACCTTAGAGCCGGAGAATGCTGCTATCGTTACGGCCTTGTGCTCCCAAGGGAAACACCTGGTCTTTCGTCTTTGGAGACCCTATAGCGGCGAAGTCGGATTCATGCCTCGCATGGCAGGTGCAGGGGACCTGGAGGTCACCGACCTTCGCCATCGGGTCCATTCGGCTGTGCCCAACAGCATGCGGATACGACAGCACCAGATCATGACGCTGTGCGTCGTCCCTTCTGAATGATGGGGGCGTTAGGAGCCGCCACAAAAGCTCTATGTGGGACAGGACCGGAGTGCACCGCATTGGGCAAGAAAGCTTGCCATTCGTGCGGATCTGTTGTATTTATGAAGATCAATGGAAACAAGAGTGGTACAACTTGACCCGGCGAATATCGACCAGGCTCGAATAAAGGAAGCTGCGACTCTGATTGACCAGGGGGCCCTTGTAGCATTTCCAACTGAAACAGTCTATGGGATCGCCTGCCGTGCAAAATGTGACTCGCTGGCCAGGTTGGATGACTTGAAAGGCAGACCCGCCGAGAAACATTTTACGCTGCATATTGGTCGAAGCGGCGACGTTAACAAATATGTCCCGGCTATTGGAATTAAGACTCAGAAGCTGATGAAGAACGCCTGGCCGGGACCTTTGACGATAGTCTTTGAGCTCGACGATAAGAGTATGGACATGCAACGCAAGGACTTCGAGCATGATGTCTTCGAGCGATTGTACAAGCAGAGTTCCATCGGTATTCGTTGCCCGGACCATGCGGTAGCGGCGATGCTTCTGCAACAAGCAAGCTATCCCGTGGTTGCCCCGAGTGCAAATCTGACGGGTAAGGTACCTGCAATTAATGGCGAGCAGGTCCTTGCAGATTTATCGGGGCAAATCGAAATGCTTTTGGATGCAGGAGCGTCAAGGTATAGCAAAAGTAGCACGGTTGTCAAGGTAGGTAAGGAAGGCTTGAGAGTGCTAAGGGACGGTGTGTATTCCCAAAATGATTTGGAAGAATTATCACAGGTCAGATTCTTGTTTGTCTGTACGGGCAATACGTGCAGAAGCCCGATGGCTGAAGGGATATTTCGAAAATATTTGGCTGAAAAGGTGAAGTGCAGCATTGACGACCTTGAAAAAATCGGTTATACGATTGGCTCCGCTGGCATTATCGGCTCAGCGGGTTTTCCGGCAAGTCCAGAAGCAATATTGGCTTGCGCAGCGAAAGGAATCGATATACGTGATCACAGGAACAGAGGGTTATCTCGAGAGCTTGTTGAAGAAAGTGACTTTATTTTCGCGATGGAGCAAGTGCACCGGCAGAGAGTTATCTCGCTTGAGCCAAAAGCCGAGTCAAAATGCTTTTTGTTAGCGGCTGGTAAAGGAATTCCGGACCCGATAGGTCATTCACAGGAATTTTACACCTATTGTGCGAACATTATAGAAAGAGCCGTGCAGGAAAGGATTGGCGAGCTTGTAATATGAAGGTAGCAATTGGAAGTGACCATCGCGGCTTTGAGGCCAAACAACAAATAAAAGCAATCGCGACCGAATTAGGCCACGAGTGCATCGATTTTGGGACCAACAATAACAATCCTGTCGATTATCCCGACATGGCTTATCTGACTGCAACTGCCGTCTCAAAGAAAGAAGCGGACCGGGGCATTTTGATCTGCGCCACCGGGATTGGGATGTGTATGGCTGCAAACAAGGTTCGTGGAATCAGGGCGGCGCTCTGTCATGACGAGCTCAGTGCTCAGATTTCACGAGACCATAACGACTCTAATGTTCTCTGTTTGTCTGCGGACCAAGTAGGGGTGGTTTTGTTGCGAAAAATCATCGAGGTCTGGCTAAACACGGATTTCAGTGGCGGAAGGCACAAAAGAAGAGTCAGAAAGATAGCAGCCATTGAAGAAGGCCGGGATCCCAGAGAAATCAAGAATGGCTGATGTGGAGTGATCGATTGGTAGAGCGGGTGGGGGGGCTGTTGTAATTGTGGCTATCAACCGTTTGATCACAACGAAACCGAGAACCATGCCGTGAGCTTTTTGCAGTGACGTATGCGGCGTTGTTACGTTTTGGCCGGCACTCGCTTGGACCTGGCCGAGAGGGCTGCGAGTGCTGCTCTTACTCTCTCTGTGCCTGCTTTGGTTTTGCGCTGCAACTTTTCTGTCGAGCTGATACCTGCAGAACGCAGTTTGGCGTATCTGTTTTCGAGAAGATTTTCAATTCGCGTACGTTTGAGGTCTCGCAGTGTTCTTACGATATATTCCTCAACGTTATAAACGGTATCGTGCAGGTTGCGATGAGCTCCGCCTAACGGCTCAGGAATGACCGCATCGACCAGGCCGAGCTTATGCAGGTCCTTGCTGGTCAGTTTAAGCGCCTCGGCGGCTTCAGGGGCCTGGGAACCGTCTCGCCAGAGGATTCCGGCGCAGCCCTCGGGTGATATCACCGAATAGTATGCGAATTCAAGCATTGCCAGGCGGTCGCCTACGCCTATTCCCAGAGCTCCGCCGGAGCCGCCCTCCCCGATGACGACGCAAATGATCGGCACCCTCAGGCGGGACATGTGGTAAAGGTTCGCTGCTATCGCCTGGGCCTGGCCTCGCTCTTCGGCGCCGATGCCCGGATAGGCGCCCGGCGTATCAATAAGCGTGACTACAGGAATTCCGAACTTCTCGGCAAACTTCATTTTCGCAAGGGCCTTGCGATAACCCTCCGGATTGGGACAGCCGAAATTGCTGGCAATCTTCTGCTTTGTGGTCTTGCCTTTGTCCTGGCCTATCACTAACACCCTCTCTCTGCCGATCTGGCCGAGACCCGTTATGATGGCGCGATCGTCGCCGAAACATCGGTCACCGTGCAGCTCGCGGAAGTCCTTGACCATGAGGTTGAGATAGTCACTGAGAAGGGGCCTGTTTGGATGACGGGCGACCTGAACGGTCTGCCATGCGGTCAGGCTCGAATAGACGCGTTTCAGCTCCGCAACCTGCTGGCGTTGAAGCTGTCGGATCTCCGAAGAATAATCGATGCCCTTGACCGAGGTGAGCTTTCGCAGCTCGTCTATCTGGCGATCAAAGTCGGCCACCTTTTCTTCGAACTCAAGTTGAGTTGCGTTGTTGGAACTACTCTTATCCGGCATTTCAATTCATGTTTTGTCCAGCTTTGTGTCAGCACGTGACGAACGCGTACCACCCTACAGACAAGTTATCTCTTTCTGAAAGTCAAAATGATAGCATTTTGCCGCTGCAAATGAAAGAAAAAAATTGACATCGACGAAACCGTACAGTAACTTCTATTGGAATCTATCCTGGGGTATCGTTTCGTAAGGCTTTGACTGTGAAAGAGTTAAGACAGACAACTGTAATAGGGCTTGGATTGTTGGGCGCCTCGATTTCATTGGCGGTTTTACGTTCCTTTTCTCTGATGAAAGTAGTGGGTTACACACATCGTCCCAGCACTCGCGCCAAAGCCAGAGAATTAGCGGTAGCCACCGAAATAGTTGACCAGATGAGCCAGAGCGTGAGCGGGGCGGACCTTGTCATTTTGGCGACTCCTATATGCACGTTCGAGAGCATTTTCGGTGAAATCGCCGATGTGCTGCCGAGCGGGTGTATTGTGACCGACGTCGGCTCGACAAAAGCCCTGCCGCACCATTGGGCCGCCAAGAAGCTCCCCGGTACCGTGCACTATGTAGGTTCGCACCCAATTGCGGGTTCGGAACAAAGAGGCGTCGAGTTCGCCAGAGATGATTTGTTCGACCAGGCGATGTGTATCCTGACGACGACAAAGAACACGAACCGGGAGGCAGCAGAAACACTTGAGGATTTTTGGTCGAAACTCGGCTGTCTTGTTCAGTCGATGACGCCGGCCCAGCACGACAGAATTTTCGCCAACGTAAGCCACCTGCCGCATATCACGGCCGCCGCTTTGATAAACGCCAACAGCGACGCGGACTTGAAATGTGCCGGCAAGGGTTTCATGGACACTTCGAGGATCGCCTCGGGGCCGGCTAATATATGGACGGATGTCCTGCTGACAAACGCAGGCAATACCATCCGGGGCATCGATCAGGTTATCAAGCAATTGACCAGATTTAGAACGGCAATTGAAAGTAACAATGCAAAAGAGATTGAAAAGCTGCTCGAAAAAGCAAGAGCCAAGCGGGCGGCGATGATAAACTATAAGATGAAGAAAAAGGAAATCATATCGTGAGTCAATGGCGTTTTGAGATCTTCAATAAACCCGGCTTTTCCGACGTGCACGGCGCGAGCGTGCTGGACGATATTGCAGAGCTGGGCATTGGTTCGGTGCAGGCGGTTCAATCAGCCAGGGTGTTCCTGATGGAGGCGGACTTCAATAAGGATTTCGCCAAGCGGGTGGCAAGCGAGCTTCTGGCGGACCCGGTCTGTGAGCAATATTATATGGGCCGGAGCGGCCCGCCCGCCGGACTGGCGAAGGCTACAATCATTGAAGTGCATCTCAAGAGCGGCGTTACGGACCCCGTCGCCGAATCGGTCATGGCCGCAGTAGCCGATATGGGTGTCCGGGCTGACAACGTTCGAACCGCCCGAAAGTACGTCCTGCTGGGTGAGATTACACAAGGCCAGACACAGACCATCGCAAAAAAGCTCCTAGCAAATGACTGTATCGAAGATTGCATCATAGGCAATGAAGAGGAGCCGCCAAGCCCTCATTTGAAAGCGTACGAGCTGCAGATTGGACACTGGCCCATCCGCGATCTTGACGACGACGGGCTGGTGACGCTGAGCAAGGAAAAAGACTTGTTTCTCAACCTGGTTGAAATGCAGACGATTCAGAGCTATTATCGCCAGCTCGATAGAGAGCCCACGGACATCGAGCTGGAATCCATCGCTCAGACCTGGAGCGAACACTGCGTACACAAGACGTTCAGAAGCTCAGTCGATATGTCGGTGGAGGGGCAGCAGGTATATTTTGACAATCTGCTTAAAGAGACCGTTTTCAAAGCAACCAGGCAGCTCGATAAGGACTGGTGCATATCAGTCTTTGCGGATAATGCCGGCGTCGTCGAGTTCGACGAGGATTCGGCCGTTTGTTTCAAAGTGGAAACACACAATCACCCATCGGCGCTTGATCCGTATGGCGGGGCGGCCACGGGGATAGGCGGCGTGATTCGCGACCCGATGGGCACCGGCCTGGGCGCCAGGCCCATCGCCAATACGGACATCTTCTGCTTTGGCGAGCCGGACAAGAAACTCCAGGATGTACCCAAGGGAGTCCTGCACCCGAGGAGAATCATGAAAGGGGTGGTGGCGGGCGTTCGTGACTACGGCAACAGAATGGGAATTCCCACCGTCAACGGCGCCATCTACTTTGACGACAGGTACATGGCCAATCCTCTGGTCTATTGCGGCAATATCGGCTTGATGGACAGAAACAAATGCTTCAAAAAGCCGCAGACCGGCGACCTGATCGTCATGGTCGGGGGGCGAATCGGAAGAGACGGCATACACGGAGCGACATTCTCCAGCGGCGAAATGACGCACGAGCACGAGACCATCTTCTCGCACGCCGTGCAAATCGGCAACCCGATCACGGAAAAGAAAATGCTGGATGTCCTTGTCCAGGCAAACATAGCCGGGCTGTATGAAGCCATTACGGATTGCGGCGCCGGCGGACTGAGCAGTGCCATCGGGGAAATGGGCGAACATCTCGGGGCCGAAGTGGATTTGGAGAAGGCCCCGCTAAAGTATGCGGGCCTCAGTTATACGGAGATATGGATCAGCGAGGCCCAGGAGCGGATGGTCATCGCCATCAAACCGGAAAACCTCGAAGCGATCACAAAAATCTTCGATGGTGAGAACGTCGAGTCAACCGTCATCGGCAGATTCACGGACGACAGGAAATTGATTCTGCGCTATAATGGCCGGCAGGTCGGCGAGCTGGATATGGAGTTTCTGCACAACGGCGTGCCCAAGTACTCCCGCAAGGCGCTCTGGGAAACGCCGAAGCTGACCGAGCCGAGCCTTCCCGAAAAAGACAGCTATAACAGTGACTTGCTGCGGATTCTCTCATCGTATAACATCGCCAGCAAGGAGTGGGTCATCCGTCAATACGACCATGAGGTACAGGGCGGCTCGGTCGTCAAACCGCTGACCGGTATAGATAACGATGGTCCTTCTGATGCGGCGGTCATACAGCCGAAGCTCGACTCGGACCGGGGCCTGGCGATAAGCTGCGGGATGAATCCGCTGTACGGCGACATCGATCCATATTGGATGGCTTTGGCGGGAATTGACGAGGCTATAAGGAACCTGGTCTGCGTCGGAGGGCGGATTGACAGGGTCGCACTGCTGGATAACTTCTGCTGGGGCGACTGTACAAGGCCGGAAACGCTCGGCCGATTGGTCCGAGCTGCCCAAGCTTGCTACGACGGCGCGATGGCCTTCGAATCGCCGTTCATTTCCGGCAAGGATTCACTCCATAATGAGTTCACATGCGAGGACGGCACGCGGATATCCATTCCTTCGACGCTGCTGATCAGCGCAATATCCCTTGTTGACGACATCAACAAGTGCGTCACAATGGACGTCAAGAAGGCATCCAACCTGCTCTTCGTTGTGGGTGAGACGAAAAATGAGTTAGGCGGCTCACACTATTATAAAATAGCTGGCCATATCGGGGCGAACGTTCCGCGGCTGGACCTCGGAACGGCCCCGAAGATCGCGGCGAAGATTTCCGCCGCCATCGCCAAGGGGCTGGTTGTCAGTTGCCATGACTGCTCCGAGGGCGGGCTGGCCGTGGCCCTGGCGGAGATGGCCTTTGCAGGGGGGCTCGGGATCGATGCGGACCTGCGGGGCTTGCCCAGAAGCAAAGATTGCTGCCGGACCGATGCCCAACTCTTCAGCGAATCAAACAGCCGGTACATCGTGGAAGTTCAGCCTGAAAAGTACGATGCATTCGCCAGAGTTATGCTCAATCTGCCGTTTGGACAGATTGGAAAGGTAACAGAAAACAAAAAGCTCGCCATCAGGTCCGAAGACGGCAGGGTGGTTATCGACGCTGATTTAAGCTCACTGAAGCAGGCGTGGCAAAAAACATTTGACTGGTAACGTTTGAAAAGATGACACATGGAAGAAATTAAGGCAATAGTCTTACGAGCAGCGGGGATCAATTGTGATATGGAGACGGAGCATGCGCTGGAGCTGGCCGGAGCTAAGGCAGAGCGTGTGCATATCAACAGGATCATAGAAAACAAAAGCCTGCTGGACGAATTTCATATCATCGTTTTTCCGGGCGGCTTCAGCTACGGGGACGACGTGGCCGCCGGCAAGATACTTGCGAACCAGATTGTGCACCATTTGTTTGAGCCGATCCAGAAGTTCATTGAGGACGGCAAACTCGTGCTGGGAATCTGTAACGGCTTCCAGGTGCTGGTTAAGACCGGGATTTTGCCGGGGGGCAGCTCGTCGGGGCGCCAGGAAGACGTGACTATAGCGTACAATGACAGCGCCAAATATGAGGATCGCTGGGTCTATCTCGCCCCGCAGACCGACCGATGCGTTTTCATCGAGCCTGGCAGACAGATTTACCTGCCCGTCGCACATGGCGAAGGCAAAATCGTCACCAAGGATGCAGCGACGCTGGATGCGTTGAGGTCCGGGGGGCACATCGCCTTCAAGTATGTGGATGAAAACGGGCAGGAAGGCGACTATCCGGTCAATCCGAACGGCTCGATGGATTCCATCGCGGGCCTGACGGACACGACCGGCAGGGTCTTGGGGCTCATGCCGCATCCTGAGCGGTTCGTCAGGCCGACGCAGCACCCCCGCTGGAGCCGGTCGGAGCACGTGGACAGCGACGGGATGACCATCTTCAGGAATGCCGTCAAGTATATACAAAACAACTTCCAGCAGGATCGCCGTCCGAGCCTCTCAAGTTGCAGTCGTTGAGTGAAAAGCCAAAAGAGCAAGGTGCTAAACGATTGGCCAGTCGCGAAGCCGTGCATACTCCTGTAGCAGGGCGGAAATTGACGTCTTTATCTTGCTATCGGGGGATGTCTAAGAGCGGGCAGGGGTCGGAGACTTGGAATTCTGAATTATCTTCAGGGCGGCGGACCTGTCATCAGCGAATGTAAAGACTTCACTCAGGCCGGCCACCACGAAAATGCACTTGGTTACTGTGGTGATACCGCAGAGAACAAGCTGACGCCCCGAGTTCTGCAGCAGGTCTCTTAGAATCAGGAGATTACTGATATTCCAGGAATTCACTATCTCAACCAGGGAAAAATCGATGATCACGTCATAGTTGCCTGCATTGCCGACGGTTTCGTTGAGTTTCTTGAGCTCGTCCGACCTTTGTGATCCGTCATGGGGCAGATCAACACGAATAACGTCTTTTGACAGCTTCTGAATTCCCATTTCTTATTCTCTCCAGAGGCATTGTTTTTTGCCATACCTTATATAGGCTTGTATCGGAATATCACGTGGCCGGGTTTAACAAAAACGCAGGGATGAGCACATTCCGAGCGGCGGAGAAACATCTTATCGGATGTTCGCAGCGAATTTCAGCGGTGTGCGGGCAGTCTCAGCGATCCAGCCACGTATGAAGGTTCTCCCTGACGAAGTCATCATCCGTCAGATGCGGGTAATCGTGGATCACCTGATCTATTCTGCCGGCTTGACCGGGGGACAGTTGTTCTGCCGCGTCAAGTGTTCTAATCTCTTTCAGCAGGCCCTGCCGTTTCAATACATAAGATATGCCGGGTATGCACCCGGAAAAGCGGTTGTCGGCATCGAAAATCGCTTTGTTAGCTAACGTCATCTGGCCGGCCAGCGTGAGTAGCTCATGTGGAACTTGCCTGCTGGCTTTTCTAATTGCCGCAATGCGAGTAAGCTGTTCAACCGCCCTCCTCGTCCAGCAAGCCCACTGCCCCAGCAATCCGCCAACAATCTCGACTGACACGGTCCGGCCGTCAACCATAAATTCGTGCCGGGTCAGCAAATCGACAATGATGTTGTCGTCGTTGCCGGTGTAGAGCGAGATCTCGCCGGCCCTGCCGGAGTAGGCAACCGCCTCAAGCACATCGAGGGTCTGATACCTGTTAAACGGCGCGATTTTGATAGCCAGTACGTTCGGTATGGCAACGAGCTTCCGCCAGAACTCAAGCGGCAGCGTCATTTGGCTTATTGTCTGCTGCAAATAGAATCCCATAACGGGTATCACCTCGGCGAGCTGCCGGCAGTGATCTATCATCTCCCCGACGGATTTTCCCCTCAGAGCCGTCAGGGAAAGTAATCCCAGATGATAACCGAGTTCGCGGGCCAAGTGCGCTTCTTCGATGGCATGTCGAGTATCACCCACGATCCCTGCAATCATGACTGGTTCGGCTCGGCGGGACGACAGCGTGAACTGCCGGGCCGTCTCGATGGCCAGCTCCAGGACCGGACGGTATAAGCCGATCTTAGGCTCATGGATAGCGAATTGCGTCGTATGGACGCCTACGGCCAGTCCCCCCGCGCCCGCAGCCAGATAGTAGCGGCTCAGCGCCCTCTGGTGGCCCTCGTCGATTCGGTTGTCTGCCTGCAAAGCCAGCGGGTGGGCGGGAATGACACATCCGCAGCGGAGCTGATTGATGAAAGGCGGTTCGTTCATAGCGGACTATCCTAAAATTGGCCGTTACGCACGTTGTATTTTGTCGGTTTCTTCAGTGTCGGTTTCCCACTCGCTACCCATTCGGCAATCATGGAAACCATTTGCTCGAGCGACGTTTGCGGACGGCCGAATGTGCTCATGCAATAAGATGCATCCGAGAGCAGGGCGGTCGGTGCCTCGTGAGAGACGAATTTCGGCTTCCTATCGAGCGTGTGTGCGATAAGTTCAGCCAGCCGCCGAATGGGTATAATATCGGGCCCGGCAACATTAAGGATAGCCGGGAACGATTTGGCCAGAGTAATAGCGCGAATAATATAATCGTTCGCGTCTGCCTGCCAGATAAGGTTCACCGCACCCGTCGTCACGTCAATAGGCTCATCGTTCAATATCTTCAAGGCCAGGTCCACAATGATGCCGTATCGAGGCTCATTGGCGTAGTTGAGTCTGGCCAGCGTCACCGGTGTATTGTAAAGCTGTGAAAAATATTCAAACATTCTCTCTCTGCCGAGACACGATTGGGCGTATTCGCCAATGGGTTTGGGAGGCGTCTTCTCGGAGGCACCTCGGCCGGTTATATCGAAAAGAGGATAGACATTGCCGGTCGAAAACACCACGATCCGCGAGCCTTTGTAATGACGGGCCGTAAGCGTCGGCAGAAAGCTGTTCATCGCCCAAGTCAGCGGCTGATTGCCGGCGGCGCCGAATTTCATGCCGGCCAAATAAAATACGTTTTCGACATCGGGCAATTTCCGATAAACGGATTCATCGAGCAGATCCGCTTCAATGGTCTTGACCTCGGCCTGCTCCATCCTGCTGCGGACGGCCTGATCGCTAAACCGTGAGACGGCATAAACATTTTTCCCCAAGCATGCTTTTCGGAGCATCATCGCCAGAGTCGGCCCCATTTTCCCGCCCGCCCCCAGCACCATAATGTCACCCGTTAAATGGGCGACGACCGCCTTCGTCTGCTCAGTCGGTTCACTCAAAATGTCTTCCAGTCTTTTTTCGTCCATTGCAGTTATTTAGCTTAGCTTGAGTACCAGTAAGATCAGCACACGGATTGCCATTAACACGACCACGAGCAGCCCCAGGCCGCCCAGGAGGTTCAGGGTGATCGTATTGCGCCGCTCACCCATGATGTCCTTTCGATTGGCCAGCCAGAGTATCGTCGCGGCCATCAACGGATTGCCGATAACGGTCAGCGCCTGACCGAAGATAATGAGCGTCACCGGTTTCTGGCCCGTTCGCAGGGCCAGCATTGCGATAGCCATACCGGCCAGTAATACGCCCACCGTAAAGCGGCGCGGCCAGCGGTCGCCAAGTTTGGGCGGCAGGCCGACGCCGTCAGCTAAGATGCTTCCGCCGATCATCGCGTTGATCAGGAACGGATTCATCGCCACGGCAAACAGACCGATACAGAAGAACGCGTGGGCGACCGAGCGAAGCAACGGCCGCAGAGATTCGGCCAATACCCCAATGTCCTCAGCGGGCTTACCCGGAATGACCGTAGCGGCGGTAATCATGATGATGGCGCTGATGCCGGTCAGCACACAAACTCCGGCTATGGAATCTCCAATCCCGCGGCGGTAGTCTTTTATCGTCCAGCCCTTTTCGCGGACCAGGTTGCCCTGATAGAATGCCGCGGCTACAGAGAAAGTCGTCCCAAGCAAAGACGCAATCAGAATCATCGGGTCGCGGATGACTCCGTCGATCTTCTCAGGGACGCTGAGCGATACACCCTTGGGCCAGCTCGGAATTAAACCCTTGACGATACTCAATAAACTGGGATGCGCCAGGATGACGTTGATCAGGAAACACAGGAGCATCAAACCTACCATCACCTTCATCGTCCGCTCGAGGAAGTGATAGACCTGTTTGGCGGCGAACAAAAAGACAATAATCAAACCATTGAATCCCAGCAATATCCACCGGGCATCGATGTCCGGGACAAATGTTCCGGCGGCAACGGCGACGGCCAGATTGTTGGAGAACTGGAATGTGGTGCAAATCAGGCAGAGATTAACGCCGATTACAGCAGCAATCGGTCGCCCCAGACACTGGGCGACCAGCGTACAGGGCGTGGCGCCCCCAACGACGCCGATTCGAGCGGCGGTTGTCATGTACGTGCCCATCAGAATACCGGTCAGCGCGAGCAGCCACAGCAACTCGTATCGGTGGTTGGCCCCGATATTGGCTGTGATCAGCAGGCTGCCCGGTCCAAACACGACACAGGCGGTAATCAGAGCCGGACCGATTGACCGCCACCAGGGCAGCCGCTTATTCAACTCCATCGCATCAGTCATAAAACGCCCCGCTAAGACAGGTTTGCTGCGGATATACAGTCTCTATAAAGCACAATTTTGGACACTTTATACCAGAGCTTCTGAGAATATGCCAGCTTTTGGATAGAGACGGAACTATTTGTGTCGGAGGTCCTCTTAGCCAGGGCTTACCGGCCGGGGGAAGGATGCCCGGCAGTCCAGTTGCCAGGATCATTGCCCGAGTGGTACCGGTCGGAAGAAATTCTCGTCAGTGCATCGCCGGTCCCATCCGCCATCTGCGGCCAGGGGGGCACGTCAGCGTAGATAACTTCGTCAACAATGATCCATGAAACAGGGTCACCCGGCAGGTCCGGCGCCTGCGGCATCTCCAGAGCAAGCTGCTCGCCGGCATTGGAAAGATTGCCCGACCACGGGCCTGTGATGTCCACTCCGGCATCGAGCGAATCCGTCTTGTATGCGACGACGAAGGCTGCCAGCCGGTCAGCGTCGGCGGACGGGTCGAAACCGACCACGATTAGCCTGCCGCCGGCGCGAATTGAAGTGCCGGCCGGAAACGTGTAATCAACCGCACCGTTCAAACGCCAGAGACCGACGGAGTTTTCCAGGTACACCCGGGTGGAGGTAGGATTGAACAGCTCGATGTACTCGTCATCGGTATCCGCCGCCGGATGATACATCAGCTCACTGACCATCACTCTCAAAGCAGGACTTCCGTTGGCCGCGTCGCGCGATGGGGCCATTTGGAACCAGTACGTGCCGCCGTCCGGGTACCGGCCCAAAGATGTCTCGGCCTGCTGCCCCTTGAATCGGATGCAGTCAACGATGTGGTCTTCGGCTGTGCCGGGAAGATATGAAAGGATGACTTCTTCTCCGGCTTTATCCAGGCCGAATCCGCCGCCGGCGGAGCTGTGGAAGCCTGTGACCTCGTCAAAGCTGATGTAGGAGCGGCCGGCAATCTCAACCGCAGGGATGGGCCATTTTCTGAGATCGCCGATGTCATCGCTCAGATACCAGTTGCGCAAGCTGATCTTTGCAGGCGTCGTATTGTAGAGTTCTATCCAGTCATTGGATTCCTGCTCCGGGTGCTGTGGATCAGTGTAGTCTGTATGCGCCATTATTTCGTTGAGGACTACGGCGGTTTGCGGCTCGGGGTCATCCCGGCCGGGCGAACCACCTATATACGTGCTGGCGCGCCAATTGCCGCCATAGTTGAGCGAACCATCCGGCTCACCCTCCAACGCCGAAATCAAAGGCACCAGCGAGTGGCCTCCGCCGTCGGCCGCGACCGGCCAGCCGCGACCGTCATTGTATGTGAATTCTACAACCGTCCCATTCCACAAATCCACCACGCTCACACTCTCGCCGCTGTTGGAGAGCTTGCCCGTGTATTCGCCGGCGATTCTGGAGGATAAATTTCCACCGTAGCGCGACCTGAAAGCCGCCTGGTTCTTGACGACCAGGACGAATTCCCCGGGCCTCAGCGTGGGTACCTTGCCCTGGCTGAAGTCAAACGTAACGCCGGCAACAAAAAAAACGCTGGTCAGGTCAACCGCCTCATCTCCTATATTCTTTAGCTCGATGAATTCAAATTCATCGTTGTCTGTGGAATCGCCGGCTGAAGAGCCGGCCGGACTATACATGATTTCCGTGACGCGAAGATTGTTCAGAATATGAGCGGCAAGCGGCTCACCTGTCACAAATTGAATTGGCGCAGACCAGTTGCTCCATCGGCCCGTGTTGTCCTTCATCCGGCAACGTACCCTATATGTGCGGCCAGCCTTCACGACACTGGCGGGGATGGTTATGCGGCTGTCGAAGACCGTCATCTCGGGGCTTTCCCAGACGGCATCGATCTCGTACTTGCCTTTTCGGACGACAGGGCTTGGTGGAACGCTGCCGGTGTCAGCCGACTCGCCGGTCAGGCGAACGTCGATGAAGCAGTCGGAGCTGCTGGTTCTCGACATATTCTGTACCTGGATGGCGATAGTATTCTCGCCCGCTATCAGGTAGGCCGGCGCCGGCAGAACGAAGGTAAGCCAGTCCTTTTCGGTAGAATTGGCGCCGTTGGCAAGGCCGTCGTAAGGGACGTTTTCGGAGGGCATATTCTCCTGCAATACGAAGGTGTCATTGATCCACACGTTGAATCCATCATCGTACATAGCTTCCAGTACAAGGTTGTCTATCACCGATGGGTCATTCACCATGAACTTTTTGCGAATATAGAAGGATGTGTACGCGTATTGCATTCCCGACAGCGTTGTGTTCAGGAAAGACGCCGGCTCTCCCCATCCGATCGGGGCAGCCCCTTGCGCCCAACTTGAATCGTCAAAGGAAGGCTCTCGCCAGGCCGTAAGGTCGCGCACCCCGGGTTCTTGTGTTCCTTTGAAGTATTTCCATACGGCTCCCTCGTTTATAAGCGCAAGATTCCCATTCTGTGGTGCGATGGCGGAATCGGAAGACACCTCAGCAATCCGCCATTTCATTGTGGCAAACGTGCCATTGCCCTGTGGATCGCTGAAAGGGCTCGTCTGGAACGTCAGGGCGTTAATCGGATACGTGGGGGGACATGTCGCCGTTACTACAGGCGTCCGGGGAATAGCCGCATCGCTGGAAATGGAGTTCATGTGGCTCTGGCGCTCAACGACGAAGTCCTTCATGACCTGGACCATTCCTGGGAAAGAACGCGCGTAGCCGCGGTCCACGGCCTCCTGATAGAAACGCCCCTGGCCGGCCTTGAACGACGCTGACTGGTTCAGATATTGAGGGTAGGCCCCATTGCCCATAACCCAGTGGTAGTCCCACATAGTGCGGTCGGCATCCACGATGGAAAGGTTGCGCTGCGGGTCGTCGATAACGGCGGAAAATTCGTCGATGAGCTGATTCATCTGTTCCGGATTGAACAGCAGGTCCCAAATCTCCCGGACTCGGTTTCTGCACGCCACGTCGAGTACGGCATTGTTCAGAAGGCCGCTCGTGCTGAACGGATCCTTCACGCTGCTGTAGTAACAGGTCCAGGTCAGGTCGAGATCCCACGGAAGCTGCCACCAGAGTGTATTTGTTCCCCATTCGTTGGTGACTGGTTCGGGATTCAAATAGAAGAAATGATTCTTGCTGGTAATATCGCCGTGCCAAATAGCGTGATAAATCGCGTAATGGCCATAGTAGGAGTCGAGGTTTACGTTCGAGCCCCACCAGGCTGCCGATGGCCGGGATTGATAACTGCTCCTGAATCTCAGAACATCGGATTTGTCTGTGACGCACGTCGGACCCTGGTTGTTCAGCTTGCAGCCGTCGGGATAGGCTTGGTCCATCTTGTAGAGGTTGCCATCGGGCAAATGGTGCTCGTCCAGAAAACGCCCGTCCATCTGCTCGATGGTCATATAGAGGCCCCAGAAATCGCCATCGTATTGGGTACCGCCGCTCGTCAACGGCGGGTGTGCGGCGTTTCTTGTCCCGTCTTCATAGGCCTCGTCAATGATTCTGAATTGCACCCAATTTGTTTTTGATGCCGGAACGCCGGCCATGTTGAAAAGCTTAAATGAGACTGCCTCAAACATGCCCTGCTCGCCGCGCTGACCGAAGCTGCCCTGCTGGATACATGCCGAGAAGTTCAGCTTGTCCCACTTGGTCGCATACTCCCTGCCGTAGTCGTCGCGGGCCTGGAAGCGATGGCCGCGGTTGAAGTTGAACTTCCACATATTCTTACCCATCGCGTAGCGCCAAACACCGCCGCGCGAACGGTAACGAACATGGTCGTAAACGTCGCCATCGTAAACCAGCGTCCCGTACCATTTGTAATCTTCGCCCAGATATTTTTCGAGCCAGGTAGCCGTCTCGACGTCCGATTTTCTGCTGATCATGTGATAGACGGGCAGGCTTCGCATGACGTCGGTCCCGTATTCAACGACAGGCGTCACGCCGGGCTGAACGGCCCCTCGCCAGGGCGGCACACCGTCATAGACAAAATAGGCGAAGTTCGGCTGCGGATCATCTATGTACGGCACGATAAGGCCCTGACCCGCGCCATCCATCACCGTGATGCGATAGCGTATGAGCCGACGGTTAACCTGGATTGAGCCCGGAAGGCGCGCGCTGTAAATATCGTCTCCGGCAATCTCGTCCCCATCGCGTCCGCCATCGTTCATTCTGACATCGGTCCAGCTCAGGCGGTACCGCTGGTCTGTAAGGTTGATATAACTGCCGGGCTCAACAATCTGATAGCTTAATGTGACGCTGGCTACGCCGTCGGGGTCAGTGACCTTGGCCGTTAGGGTCACGACCTCGCCGGACCTGGGCTGTTTGGGAGAGCGCTTGACCTGGCGGATGTACGGCGGCGGGTTGTCGAGCCAGACCGAGACGTTGCGTGCGACCGGCGTAGGAGGAGCCGAACGCCAACTGCCCGCCAGATCGTTGTCGAGAAGGGGATTAACCAACTGAATAGAATGCCCGGTACCCGGCCGATTTTCCGGCACGGCGTCGCCCACGGTCGGCCAGGGAAATCCGAGCTGATAATCGACGCGATCCACGAGGTCGCCGTGAGCGTCGCACAGCTCAATCCTGTCTGTGTCATTGCCGAGATTACCGTCAAACGGGCCGAATACAAGACTCGGGGGCAAGCCAAGTCTTCCGCTGCTCCATTTGGCGTGAATCTGGCTCGGGTCCTGGGCTACGATGATGTAGCCGCCCGCCGGCAGGATTGAGCCGGGCGCAAATTCATAAGAGATGCCGCCTTTGAAGTACCAGCCGGCCATGTCAACATCGGTCGATTCAGTGTTATACAGCTCGATAAACTCGACCCACTCAGTCTTGAGGTCGGGATCGTAGTGAGTTTCATTGATCACTACGTTGCCAAAAAGTGCACAAGGCCAAAAGAGCATAAGAACAAGAGAGTATAAGCCTCGTGTGCTTATCCCTTGCGGCTTATGCCTTATGCAAGTGAACTGGGGCACTTTTTATCTCCTTCCTCAAGAAACAGGAGGCTGTAAACGCTTTAATACTTATTTTAGCAGAGGAAGCACCGTTCAGTCAACACATTTCAGGTGACATCAGCAGCACATTATGTATCTTACCGACCGGGCGAAGGGGTAGAGGCCATCCAGTTGGCGGGGTCGTTGCCGTAATCCGTCGGGAGTTTGCGGGTCAGAGACCGGCCCTGGCCGTCGGCTTCGGGCGGCCAGAGGTCATCTAAGGCGGCCCCGTCGCTGTAATTGACCCTGTCAATGCGGAT
>Ga0315295_10000234_pt1 | contig 47205 bp, 46 predicted proteins | sample YL17G14_0_MG_FD_204453 | JGI IMG/M metagenome (GOLD analysis project Ga0315295, IMG submission 204453) | Sediment microbial communities from Yellowstone Lake, YNP, Wyoming, USA - YL17G14_0 | ecosystem: Environmental > Aquatic > Freshwater > Lake > Sediment | place: USA: Wyoming | collected... | reverse complement strand
CAGGTCATTAAAGATGGGCGGCTGGATCATATTTTGATCGGCGGGAAGACCTATTATTTTGCGGATTCCCTTAACACTTTGTATCATCTTTATCCATATTTTTTAAGCAAGCCGCAGCCGGGGGCGCTGGGCAAGAGCGAGCATTTTACCCAAGTCATCGGGAAATATGTTTACGGGAAGGACAAAGCTTTGGCGGGGGTGACCCGGGTAAATCCCATAAACTATCTGGCCGAGGGGAAGGTGGTCATTCCCCGGAAAAAACTTCCGGCTAAAGGACTGTTCAAGGTCTGGGTGCCTTTACCGCTTATAACCTCTGCCCAATCCCCCATCCGGGTGCTTTCCATTTATCCGGAAAGATACATCCGTTATCCCCTCAAACAGGACGGTGATATTGGGCTGGTATATATGGAGATACCGTTAGCTGAGATAAAAGAAGACCTTAAGATCGGGGTCAAGATAAGCTTCACGCATTTTGAGGAGCGTTTTAAGATAGATCCTGGCCAGGTCGGGGAGTATGATAAGGAAAGCGCGCTTTACAAGCGCTACACCGCGCCGGGGGCGAACATTGCGATAACTCCGGCCATTCGGCAGACCGCGCTCAAGCTTAAGGGCGCGGAGACCAATCCTTACAAGATCGCTAAGCTCTTTTATGACCATATTGTTTGGGACTTAAACTACAGTTACACTCCGCACGCGGCGCTTAGCGCTTTCAAGGTCCCGGAGTCGGTCTTTGTGCAGGAGAAGGGTTATGGCGACTGCGGGGCGCAGAGCATGTATTTCGCGGCGCTGTGCCGGGCGGTGGGGATCCCGGCCCGTGCTCCGGGCGGCTATCAACTTTTCCCGGTAAGCCCGGCGGGCTGCAACTCGCATTTCTGGGCGCAGTTCTATCTGCCTAATTACGGCTGGGTGCCGGTGGACACCTCGGCCGGTCAGATCTTCAAGTATCTGTCTAATTTGACCAAGCAGCAGAAGAGGGAATACGCGGACTATTATTTCGGCAGGATGGATCCTTTCCGTTATCTGATACAGCACGATGTGGACATTCCTCTGATCCCGGAGCCGGACGAGCCTTTGGCCTTTGCGGCGGTTCTGCAGCAGCCCACCGCGCTCTGCCGGGAGATGGATGAGAACCCGGGGTTATTCCTGATGGACAACTGGGAGTTTACGGTTAAGCCGGTCAAATAAGCCGGCCAGATCACTTTCCGGCGAAGATGATGCTTTCTCCTCTGCCCATCGAACTCCCCGTAGAAAACCTTCTGCCAGGAGCCGAAGTCGAAGTAATTATGAAATTTTTCGTGTAGCTTGCCGATAGATTGGCATGCCAGTGACTAAAACCTTCAACTTCTGGGGCAGGGGAAGATGCGTGCCTGAGCGCGTACAGCTTCGGGCGGTTCGTTGCCTTCAAAAGCAGGAGAACCGCCCGGTCCGTCCGGAAGATATTACATTTACGGAAATATCTTCAACCTGTTTTCCGTTAAGACATAGGGTTGGAATAGAGCGGGTCAGGCCTGCGAACAGGGAAGAAGGGGTTACAAGAACCGTTGCTCTCATTTCAGCGGGTGCCGAGGTCCACCTTATCAAGGGAGACCTAAAGGGGTTTGGCAAGCTCAATTTGATATACGGCAGGACGATTACTGATTGGATCAAAGCTGAAGTATTGAGGATAATTGATGGAGAGAGCAGAAGAATCGGGTTTATGTATACAATTTATGGGGACGAAATTGGCATAACCTCACAGCCCGGAACAAGTAAAGAACAAATTGAAGAGTTCCTTGGTTCAATTCCTGAAATATTAAGACAGGAGTTCTCCAGGTATGGCGTGGCCAGGGGGTTACTTTCTGCGGATAAAAGGGTTAAGGCTCAAGGAGGTTATCCGGGCGTGGAGCTTGCGGTTTTTGAAATAGGCGCGAATGATATGGCTGGAGCAGAGCTTTATGATGCGGATTTCAACCGCGGGAATCTTTGGGTTCCAAAGATACGATTTAAATTTGCAAAATCCCAGGGCCATCTTTCATATGAAGAAATTATGTGCGCATTGGATGCCGAGCTCAGGCCATCCGAAGGGAACGTCGGTGCAAAAGATAAAGGCATTTTGAGCGACGAGGCCAAAGCTGAAATTCGATCTGCGGCGCAGGTTATTAGAAATTTGGGAAGATATGCCGAAGACGAACTTGACTATCAATATCCAATTTTAAGTAAAAAGGCCGTTCAGCAGATTGTCAGGAATAGGCTTGCCCGGGGAGAAATATTAAGGTTGGGCAAAATAAAAGTATTATTTTATGAGCACCAGGGAAGGGGGTATAAAAGCTTCAAGGAACTGAATGACGGTCTGGGAACTTCTGCCAGCGATGAAATGCTTAAGCTTTTGGCACATGCTTTAGATGCGCAATTCCCAACCCTGGCAAACCTGGCCCGGATGCCGGTCCCACCGGATGAGTTTGTGTTTGCCTTGAGCGAAAATCTCTTATCTTTGGGAGATCTGGAGAAAATACTAAAGACCGTCCAGTTCATCATTTCAAAATATAGTAATTTTAAGGTCGCCTTTGAAGTCTCGCATTTAAACAGCGAAGAGGCTCCCTCTGATCCGTTTTTGGTTTTAGACAATATTAGCAGGGCCGCGGCCAGTGTTGAGGTCGAAAGGCTTGAGGGTGGAAATACGATCAAGATTTATCGCAGGGATATGGCGGAAGCTTTGGATCGTGAAATACAAAAAATACATCGAGCTGAGGCCCTTCGTGCCGAAGCTGCTCTTTTGAAGTCTTCTTGAACCACCGTCAGCCTGATCTATACCTTCTTATATTTGCTCAGCTCTTCTTCGCTCATCCCAAAATAGTGTCCTATTTCATGCATCAGCACATTTCGGATCAATTCCGGAAGTTTTTGGGGTTGGAATTTTCCCAGGGCTTTCTGATAGATGACGATCTTATCCGGCAGGACGTTGCGGTAGGCCGGGCCTCGTTGCGGGAGGGGGACACCGGTATATTGACCCAGGATCAGGTGCTGGTTTTTATCAAAGACGAGCTGCTCGGGCTCGACCTCGATAGTGATGTTCTCCATCATGTCCCGAAATTTTTGGGGAATGTCTTTTAGGGCCTGCTCAACGTATTTTTCAAATTCTTCTGTGTCCAATGGTTACCTTTTCTCCGTGCTGGATAAGATAGAGATGCTTCACTCCCCCATCACCTTGACCACCACCCGTTTCCTTCTCTCAACAGGCTCGAGGGTAGCCGGCGGAGAAGCTAACGAAGCGTTTCCACCGCGGCCAAAAAATGCTCTTTCGTCAGATACTCCTTTTCCTGCCGGCGTTCCAGGAAGATCGCGGCATCGCTCTTAATTTTAGGAAAATCGCTCCGGTCGATCTTCTCGATCAGCAGGCGCTTCAGCCCTGCCGCGTCCAGCTGATATTTTTCTCCCTCGGTCTGTTCGGCCGCGGCGGAGAGCAATTTATAGTTGACCGGCGTTTTCCGGGCCAGGAACCAGAGCAGGTCGTAATAATCCCGCCCTTTGGCGTATTTACGGAAGAGGAACGCGTGCAGTTTGGCGGCAAAAAGCGACGGGAGGTCGTAGCTCTGCACCTTAAAAAGGAAGTTCTTATTGACCATCGAGACTTCGGTCCGGTAACCCGCCGGCGGATTGGCATCGATCTCCAGCTTGATGAACAATTTCTCGTTTTTGTGGCTGGTCAGGCCGAGCTCGAACAAAAGGCCCTTGAACCTGATAAATTCACCCAGGACGTTCTGCTCTTTGTTGTCAGCCGCCGCCTCCACCTCAAAGCCGTTCAAGCCCAGTTCATGCTTGAGCGTGGTCAGCAACCGGTCGAACCGAAAGCCGCTTTTTTTGACCAGGCAGAAATCGAGGTCCTCGGAAAAGCGCGGCAGGTCGTAGAGGACCCGGAGCGCGGTGCCGCCGACAAAAGCGAGGTGGGTGAAATAGCCCTGCCGGTCGATGATCTGCAGGACTAATTCCTGGAGGAATTCCCGGGTGATGTTATATTTTTCTTCCGTCGTTTCCAGCCCGGCGAGTTTTGCCAGAAGGATATCCTTCATCCCATGACCTCCACGATCCGGCGCAGTTTTTTAACGCCGAAGCGGCCCGCGTATCTGGCCAATTTGCGTTTATCAAGCGCGGACCGGTTCTGGAGCCGGAGCGAATCGCGCAGATAACCGGCGGGGTCGCGTCCGACCGCGCTCAAGTTCAGGTAAAGGTAGTCCAGCAGGGCTTTTTCCGGTTCGGCGATGAAGTACGGGAAACCGGCCTCATCGCGCGCAGACCGGAAGCCAAAATAGGCGATTTTTTTCAATTGCCGGTAGCTGAACCAGCCCTCTTCATTCTGGAATGTTTTGGTCTTGCGCGGGGTAACTGAGGTCACGGGGACGACTCTTTCGGGGATCAGTTTATAACGGCTCAAGGCCGACTCGAGGCTGATATAGGAAGGCTGGTACAAGCTGGCGGCGATCAATTCCCGGGAGAGCGCCGCTCCCCGCTCCTCGCGGCTCAAGGCGTAGAGCCCTTTGCGCAGGCTGACGACCAGGCCGCGCTTTTTCCAGCGGAGCAGTTGGTTCCGCAGCGCCTGCGGGTCGGCGGCGAACAGCTGCGCCACATCGCTGCCAAAGAGCGGGCTCTTTTTGACCTTACGCTTAAATTCCGTGAATTTCATCAGTTTCCCCTAATAATCATTTTTGATTATTTACGGAAATGATACTATATAGAGCCGAGCCTTGTCAAGCCCCCACCACACCACCGCCTGCCCCGCCAAATCCGAAATCCTAAATCCTAAATAATATCGAAATCCTAAGGTCCCAAGGTTCTAAACCGGCTTCGAATTTATAAACTTCGAGCTTAGAGCTTGTTTGGGATTTAGTGTTTAGAGCTTATTTTCGAAAGCTCTACTGGGCCTCTTATCTCCTTATTTCAGTATTCTCATAACCGGTCTAATAGCTGCCGCTACAACGACCAGTACATACCAGTACCAATCCAGGCTAAGCAGTGGGCTCCAGAGCTTAGCGGCCATCAGCACGAACGCGGCGACTGCCAGTTTAATAAGCCCGATGTCCCACATATCGATATTTTTAATTCTAGAATTGATCCAAGAAAATAATCCCATATTTCACCTCCCCGGATTAATGTAAGGACATTATACACCCCCCCCGATCCCTCCTGAAATCCCCTCTGATCCTGTACGAAAATGAAGCATGCCAATCGAACGCGCGAACGGACAGTTATTCAGGCTTTTGCGGATGGAGGCCAGGGTGCGCAGCGTTGAGAGAAAATTCGCCAGTGCCCGGGATCTTCGAGAATTAGAGCCCCAGGATGTGGTGGTTTTCCCGACCGAAGCCCCCCACGGGGCCGAGTATGCCACGCTTTCGTCGCTTATGCTTTCGGGTCATTTAGAAGAGCTGAAGCTTGATCCCGAACTTCCCGCTGCGGACCTGGGGTCAGGTTTGGGGGTGGGCTGTTTTACGCTGTCCGTTCATTTCAAAAAGGTCCACGGATTGGAATATGATTATCGGCTGGTGATGGAGGCCGAGGTTTTGCGTCAGGATCTGGGTTTTGACAATGTGGTTTTCCATCATGTGGACTTTCTCAAGGCGGATCTTTCCGGCTACAGGGTGCTTTATCTTTTCCATCCTTTCAGGGAGAATTTCGTGCCGCTGATGGCAAAGCGGATGGAGGACATTGCGAGCGGGACGTATGTGATCTCGCAGGTTTTCAATTACGCCCGGCCTTCTATTTTTACCTCAAGTTTATTTGAAAGAATCCATCCTTTAGAGATCGGGTCGGACGAGGTCGGGGACGACTTTGTGACCGAGCTGATCACTTTCCGGCGAAGATGAAGGCCCCCACCCCGCCGCCTACCCCACCAAATCCGAATCTCTAAATCCTAGGTAAATTCTAATTTCGAATTTTTAATTTGTTTAGTATTTAGATATTAGAATTTCCTCTTCACTCTCCCATTACTTTGACAACCACTCTTTTGCGCCTCTGCCCATCGAACTCTCCGTAGAACACCTGCTGCCAGGGGCCGAAGTCGAGGTCGCCTTTGGTGATGGGGACAATGACTTCGTGGTGGAATAAAATTGATTTAAGGTGCGCGTCGGCGTTGGTTTCGCCGGTGTTATGATGCTGGTAATCCTGCCGGAAGGGTGCCAATTTTTCGGCCCATTCCAGAAGGTCCTGTTTTATTCCCGGTTCTTCGTCGTTTACGAACACCGAGGCGGTGATATGCATGGCGGAAACGAGGACCATTCCTTCTTTGACGCCGGACTTTTTCACGATCTCCCGGACTTCGTTGGTGATATTAACGATCTCTTTTTTATTTTTGGTGGTGAAGTAGAGATATTCAGTTTTTGTTTTCATGGTTTTACCCTCCAATCGCCCTTTCTCAAAAGTGCGATCCCCCCCGCCCCACAGACGACAACTACTACAATAATATCAATCATTTCCCAGTATATTCCATTTTTGACAAAAAAACCGAGAATGACGAGGAGCGCGAGAAAGATAAGGAGCCAGCCGATCGTTTTATTTGTTTTCATGAAGGGGCTCCCTTTTTAGGGTCGAGTTACGAGCTGCGAGCATTCTTCTTTTCTTCCCGAACAAATCCATATGCTTTCATCAGCCTAACAGCTTGTTGAAATTCGCTATCCCTATAGTTTTTATTTATCTTTGTTTTATCAATAATTAACGGCAAAATATTTTTAAATTCCAGTAAATCAACGCCCTTATCTTTACAAACCCTTAATATTTCATCTCTGTTATTTTCCGATATTTTTGGAACAACCAATATTTTACGATATTTATTGCTTTTAAAATATTTATTTGCCGCTGCCAATGCTTCGGGTCTGATAAAATGAAACAACCTCGATCGAATATCTTTTTTATTCTCTGTTTTAAAAAATGATAAGCTAAAAGTCGATGTGTGCCAACCTTTCACTTCAACAATCGCTTTATCTGGCGGATCCTCTTTCATAATTGCCAAATCTATATCAGATTCGCCAGAACTCTTTTTGTGAATCATATACTTTAAATTAGAATGAACCATGTATCCCTCTAGTTCAAAATACAGACGAACTATTTCCTCATTTATATCTGACATTTCTATTCTGCCTCAGCCCACCATCCGGTTGGCCTATTTTCTTTAATTGCTTTTTTAATCAATTCATGAGATTTTTTTAATGCTTCATAAGCAGTTGATATTTGATCCGGTTTTTTAACATAAATCCTCCCCCATTTCTGCCCACCCTCACCTGAAATTTGCTCTACACCCTTTATTCTTTTACTGTCCGTAAATAGTTGGATATTTAATCCAGACTTCATTATCTTAATAGCTGCGAAATTTCTTTTTGGGGAATGATATCTTATTCTGTATTTAGCGAACTTTTTATATATCTCGTCACTTATTCTAGATACTTTTTCATCCAATCTTTTAAATAATACAATTGTCTCTTTCGTTCCTTTATTATAATGATAATCTGGAGTAAATTCACTTATTGCCTTATCCGGAGCTTCAATCGGAATATTTTCTAATCCTTTTATTACTTCTTTTAATTCAATAACTTCAATATGTGATGGGCAGTCCTTCCAATCATGCTCCCAACATATAATGATGTCAGCGCCTCTTGGGTCATGATGAAATTGATTGCTCTTAAACTCAAATTCAACCCTCACGTCTTCCCATCTATCCTTACCAATATATCTCTTTGCAATACAATCTGGATAGCCTGGCCTTATAAGCTCTACATACATGCCTAAGTCAGCAGCAACCTTACCAAAAAGGAAAACAACTCCCTGTTCATTAACTGGAGCATAAACAAGACCTCTAAAGTTTATTAATTTACCAACAATATTCTTTTTAGACATGAATACCTCCTATTCTCATGGTTTTAATGCTTTCTTTTTATATGGCGTATAAGTTGGATCCTTTTTCAAGAACTCTTGTAAATAATGCAAAGCTGCATCAGAATATCTTTGAACCTTACTATTCTTGCTTGACCTGATTTGCTGATGATATTCTGGTTTATCCTTTATTCCAAGATTTGATATAGTTTTAGCAACATAATTGACATTCTTTTCTATTTTATCCGCTAATTCACCAGTCAAATAAGGATAGTCTGATTCTATTTCTGTTTTTTTAATCGCAACAGGTAAAGAGAGATCTCTAGCTCCTTTTCTAAATACTAAATCAGCAGTCATCCCTTTGGGTGCTTGGACGGGAATAATTCTTACCATCTCCGATTTTTTCAGAAACTGATTCAATCTTAAATAGGGTAGTATTTTTTTATTCCGCAATCGCTTCACTTCTCTTTCGAATTTATCCTGAGATACATATGATAATCCATCAAATCTTACTCCTCTTTCGAGAAGCCAAACCAGACGCTTTTCCTCCTCTTTACCCTTACGATATCTGCCAATAAGCTTTTGTGCTCTATCTGCATAGGTTGTTAATTCCTTAAAACTAATTGATAAGAAATTCCCTTCGAGTTCTTTTGAATAGGGGGGGAAATGCTTTTGGATAAAGTCTTTATAGTACTTACAGATATAAAAGAATAAATGGAAGGTAATTTCTAATGGTATTGGAGGCAATAAAGCGTGCATGGCCTCATTCCTCAAAGATATTACTTGTTGCAAATGATCAACTTGAGTTTCATCTAAAACGTGGAGCCCCTCAAGTTTATGAATTACGTTTTCCGCGGGTATTGATCCTTTTTTGGCTTTTATATTCTTTTTGTCTCTTATTAGATAGGCTTTCCCAAGAAGTTCCCAACTATTAGTTAAGAGCATGAATGTTGTTTCATATTTGTATTGATCACGAACACGATTAAAACAATCAATGCCTGATTTCATTGCCTCAACTGATCTGTCAACATATCTAAGATACAATCTTTTCCTTTTCATTTTTTCGCCGCTACCTCAATCATTTCTTCAACTTTCCTTTTTGCCTCCTCCAATAATTCCTTCGCCTTTTTTCTTGCTTCATGCGACCGCCGCACCATATCAGCGATTTTTTGCTGTGTCGATTTAGGAAGTATCGGCAAAACGATTTCTTTCAGTGTTTCTTGATTAAGTCTAGCCTGGACACTGCCCCGGCTCTCTCTAATCATCAGCTGCGAACCAATAGTGTTAAAATATAAACCCACATAATAAGAATCTAATTTAGCCTCAGGAAATCTCATCCTAATTAGGTTGTCACTAATCGTCCCACCCTCAACCGCTTTGGGCAACCTGGCGCTAACTCCGATAGAACCAACTCGCGTTACAACAACATCCCCCTCTTTAGCCTTCCTTGCTTCATCCTGCCTTTTTGGATCAATATAATATAAATCATCTTCCTTAACTGTCCCCATAGACAAATCTGTGCCCCGAATATATGGTTTACCATCTTCCTTAGCTACATATTCTTCACAATATTGTCCAGTGGTCACTTTAATATATTCAATATCTTTTACTTTCTCAGCATTGTGTTCAGCAATCATTTTACTTACAATTATTTCATATTTTGGTTGAAAATAATCGGCGTCGATCCGATGGGCAGATCGCACCTCACTATGCTTAACTATATAAGCCAATGCATTTATCCCTTTGAATTCCTTTAGTCCTAATTCTTCCAAGAGTATATTTTCGGCTTGAGAATAAAGGGATTTGGACTTTTCTAACATAACTAGCCCTTGAATAAATATCTCTTCAATTCTTTTTTGATCACCAAGAGATATCGCCGGCACTTTAAACTTCTTAATTTGGCCCAAAAATATGTTTGGCTGCACACTACTGACAATTTCCCTTTCGGTTTGCTTTTTCCCATAATGAGAATTTAAAAATGCTGTAATATAATAAGGAGACCATCCGCTCTTGAGGGTTATCTTAGCCGTAGCTTGATTTGAATTAATATCCCTAGGAACATTTCGAGCAACAGCAGCATTGCCAATTGTACCTGCCATTGTGAGAATAACTTGTCCTTCTTTTACTTTTGATTTTTTTAATATTTCATTTACCTTTTTATCAATTAGCTTAACTCCTTCATAATCGACATATCCCTCTTTAATGTTTTCAACGTTAAGGTAGGGAACGCCTTCATTGGCCCATTTAATATAATTGCATAATGAATACGCCCCAAAATTAACCACACTATTAGTTATTTCACCGATTTGTTTTGTTTCTATCGAATTTAAGTCCCTTTCAATGCTTAAATACTCAGGCTGAAAATATTCCGCATCCAACCGGTGGGCACCCTCGAGTTGGGATTTTTGGATTATTGAGTATTTATTATTCATTATAATTTAATTAATAGATAGATAATCGTAGAAACGATTAATATTATTGAAAGAACGAAGAACAACATTTGTCCCCAGTTTAAAATAAGTTCTGTTTTCGAAACCTCCGGACCTTTTCTAATATCATATTTATAGGGCAAGCTATCTGATTCAAACGCGTTATGTTTATTAATATAATCTTGTGTTTCAACTGCCTGTTTATAATTCTCTTTTGCTTTCTTAATAAAAAAGTCGCTCGCCACAAATATTGAAGCTAATCCACATATAATAGAAAACACGGAGAATATTAATGCGAATATAATTAGGAAACGTATTTTACCTCTAAGTAAATTTTCTAGGACAAAAGAAAAAGATGAAATAAACATTAAAAAGAAAGTGGTAACGGCGATCAGTTGTTTTGTTAATTCATTTGACAAATCATTTGAGTATTTTATTGCCTCATTTGCCTTATTAACATTTTCATGAAAAACATTTTTTAAATCATAGATCATAATCACTGTCTCCATAAACCAAACTTCTGCTTCTTCGCAAAATCCACAAATGCGTCGGCAATTTCATCTAGATCGTGATCTAACACCTTTTTCCCTTTAGCGTCATGCGCCATGCCGCCTTTTGGGTCCTTCTTAAACACGTAATCGCCGGAATTATCCTTGCCTCCTCGCTTTGACACCGCCATGAAAATTGGATAATCCTTTGCCGGCTTACCCGCTTCCCCACCCCACTTTTGCAGGAATAAGACACTTGTCTTTGTCCCGGTGTGCGGCCTAAAAGTATTCCCATGAAGACCAACAACCGCTAATACTCTCGCTTTTTCAAATATATATTCGCGAATATACTCCATGTTGGTGTTGTTCAGGACGCCTTGCGGTAAAACGATAGCCATCCTCCCACCTGGGCGCAGCATATCCAGAGTACGCTCAATAAAAAGGATGTGGCGCTCAACCTTATTTACCAGCTTCCCCTTCTTCTTGCATAAGAGATACTGCCGCATTAACCCTTGGTCTTTAATCTCACCGGCAAACGGCGGGTTTGTCAAAACAAGATCATAACCAAAATAATGGAAACTTTTCTGGTTTTCCGCGTTATCCGTGGAATTTCCCATATCCAATAGCCGGCGCTTCAGCTGGGCCCTGGCATCGAGCGATTCTTGGTCTTCCCCCTGCCATTCCCGTGGATCAAGGGTGTTGAGCTTGAACATATGCGCACGGCCATCCCCCGCCATCAGCATCAGCGCCCTGGAAACCTTCGATATCTCCTCGGCAAAATCAATGCCCCATAAATACTCCTTAGCGTATTCCTTTGCCGCTTCCTCTGAGCGATTGAGGTATTTGTCCCTGACCCAGTTCATCACGTGGATCAGGAAGCCGCCGGAACCGGCGGCCGGATCGATCACATAATCGTCCTTTTTCGGATTGAGCATCTTGACCGCCATGTCAATTACGTGCCGCGGCGTGAAATACTGCCCTTTCTTCCCTTTAGCCACCTCCGGGATCAGGTATTCGAACGCCTCGTCAACAATCGAGAGATCGGAACCAAATAACCGCGCTTTCTCCAACTCGCCGACAACTACCGATAAATGCTCGGGGGAAAGTTTGATGTTCTCCTGCTCAAGGAAAGTGCCCGGCCATTTCTTGACTGCCTGCTTAAACAGGTCGTTGATCGTTGAGTAAGTTTTGGTCGGATCCTTGTATTTCCGGAAAAATATTTCATTATCCGGCCGGGAGAGCCGCGCTTCGGTTTCATCATAAAGTTTCGCATAGATCAACTTAAACACTTCGGAAAAGACATCCACCCCGGCGTTCGCCAACACCAGCTCCTCCATCATCCCGATTATTTCTTTGAGGTTGGCTGAGGTATCCGTGTACTTCAACAAGGTCTTTTTTTCTTCCAGCAGGTCGTCGATCGTTTTATCGGCCGGAGGCAGATCGGGTAATGAGTCGTTAAACTCTTTAGGATAAGGGCGATATAAAATAACTCTCATCTTCCCGTTTGACCATAAGCCGATTTCCGCCCCCTCGGCGCTCAAATAGCTCTTTAACTGATCGATCCCCTTTACTTCCGTCGGGCTTTTAACTTCAACTATAATGTAGGGGGTGATTTTATCCTTTTTGTAAACAATAATATCGGCGGCCTTGGCGTGTATTTCCCGGCCAAAGTGGATGCTTTTTTCCGTATCAATGCGATCAAGCGGATATTTGTATTCAATATGCAGCTTATTCAGCCAGAGCTGGCGGATTATCTCTTCCGGCTTCCCTTTCCCCTTCGCCTCATCATAAACCAGCCGCGATTTGCCGCTCTTTATGTCTTTTATATAATATTTGTCTTTCTCTTCTTCAACTATTTCCAGCACCTCATCAAAATCCACCCCGGTAAATTCTTTTAGCCCGTACGCAATTTCCGGGTCTCCGAAGATCTTATCCATTATCGCCTTAACCTTATTTAACTTTTTTGTCGGCATGCTCTTTTACCCCCCTCCAGTATCCTTTCTTCAGGACGGAAACCACTTTCCCCTTCAGCTCCACGTCGTCGGAAAACAAGATATTCTCATAATTCGGATTCTCTGGTTTAAGATATATATATGGCGGCTTATCCTGAGAAATAAAGCGCTTGATTGTCGAGCCATCGGCCGTCTGCGCCAGGACGATCTCCCCGGAGTAAAATTCTTTCTGGCTTTTAACCAGCACGACGTCGCCGTCGTCAATGCCGGCGTTGATCATCGAATCGCCGGATATTTTTAATAGGAAGACATCATCTTTGAGCCGTGCGACCTCATCGGAGATTGTATGCCAGTCGCCGCTTATCTCAATCGTCTCCAGCGGCGCCCCGGCGCTGGAAACACCCAAAAAGGCGACCAGCAGTGGTTTCCCGAGGGCCTCATAACCCAGCGGCAAAATGGCGATGCTTCTCGCGCCTGATTCCTCGCGCTTAATAAATTCTTTCGCTTTCAACTGTTCAAGATGGTCAAGGACAGATTGATTGGAAGTAACCCCGAGACGCTCTCTCATCTCTTCAAAAGTGGGTGGATAACCAGAGCCTTTGATATATTCGTAGATGACCTTTAAAAGCTCTTTTTGCCTTTTGGTAATGGCTTTTTTCACAGCCAAGATTATACCCGACTATATGTTCTGGAGTCAAGCTTATTTTTTATTTCTGCCCAAATTCTACGCTCATTATGGGAAAAAGCAAGGAGCTAGGGACTGGGGGATGGGGACTAGGGACTGGGGATGAGGGGAACGGGAGACGGGGTACGGGTTAAGGGACACAGGAAACGGGAGATGGGATAAGGGAAACGGGAAGTGGGTTAAGGGAGGCGGGAATGGTGGTGACGGCTGATGGAATTGATCAGCCCATTAAGCATCATTTTGACAGCTTCAAATTCACCAAGCAGATTGTTCGCACTATCATTTGATATATATCCGAGTTCCTTGGCAATAAAAATATGGCTTCGGATCTCACTTATTGATCCTCGAGCATTGTAATAGAATTTCATCTTGTCCTTAGCATGATAGCGGCTAAACCCTTCAGCAATATTTGCACAGATCGAATTTGAAGCCCTTCGTATTTGATCGATTAAGGCGTACGTTTCTACTTTCGGAAAACTTTTCGTCATTTGATAGATCTCGATCGTCAACTCCTTGGCCTTTTGCCAAGCCCTCAATTGCGAAAAATCCTCAATTCTCCCTTTTCCCATTTCCCTCTACCCTTTTCCCTGCCCCTTGCCCCTAGTAGCCTTTTCCTCCCGATCAATAATTCGCTCCACTGCCTTTTGCAGTAATCTTTTATCCGGCAATTCCAGCCGATATTTTGAGGCGAAAAGCTTATTGGATATCCCGCCTAAAGCGTATTCTACCAACACCTGATCTTTTTCGGCGCCCAGAACAATGCCAATAGGCTCATTATCGTCCGCGGCCATTTCTTCTTTCTTGAAATAGTTCAGATAGAGGTTCATTTGACCAATATCTTGATGAGTTATCTTCCCCAGCTTTAGGTCAATTAGGACAAAACATTTCAAGATGCGATGATAAAAGACCAGATCAACATAATAATGCTGGTTGTTCAAGGTCAGCCGGAATTGACGGGCGACGAAAGAGAATCCCTTGCCCAGCTCTAGGAGGAATGCCTGCATATTGTCAATTACTTTCTGCTCGATCTCCTTCTCGCTGAATTGATGCTTTTCAGGGATCCCCAGGAATTCCAGCACATAAGGATCCTTTACCAGGTCCTTCGGCTTGGTGATCAACTGCCCCTTTTCGGCCAGCCTTAATACTCCCCTCTTGTCGCGGCTTAACGCCAAACGCTCAAAAAGCATCGAATTTATCTGCCTTTCCAGCTCCCTGACGCTCCAATGATTGGCAACGCACTCCTTCTCATAAAAAGAGCGGGCTAGATCATCAGAAACCCCCAAGAGGGCCACTATATGACTCCAGGATAATAATCCAGACACTGTCTGGATTTTCGGATAAGCTAAATAAAGCCTTCTGAAGTTAAAGACATTTGAACGACTGAACCCCTTCCCATACCTTTTTTTCAGGTCAGCAGTGATATTATCCAACAATTCTGACCCGTAATCCGCTTTTTCCTGGCGTTTTTGCTCATATACCACAATATGCCTGCCAATTTCCCAATAAGTTGTGATCAGGATAGAATTGACCTGCCTAAAGGCTTCCAACCTCGCCTGTTGAAGAATCTCCCCTATCGAATCCAACAGCTCCTGATATTTTCTCTGTGACGTCAATTTCTTGCTCATATTGTCTCCTTTTTCGTCGCGACTGACGGAAATTTGGTCAATTTACCGCACTTTCAGCCGCGCTGATAAGATATTAGCAATTGTTGTGCCAGGAATTAGGGACTGAGGGCTGAGAACTGAGGGCTGAGAATTAAGAGTTGTGGATTGAATGGTAGTTAGAAAGGGCGCTGATCATAGCGTTGAGCATGCGGTTGATCGAAGTAAATCCCTTGACTATTTCATCTGCTTCCTCCGGTGAAACATAACCCAGCCCTTTTGCAATAAGAATATGGCTCTGGCATTCAAATGAGGAACCGCGAGCGTTGTAATAGAATTTGATCTTGTCCCGTGTATGATGCCGACCGTAACCTTCGGCAATATTCGCGCAGACCGAATTTGCCGCCCGCCGCAACTGGTCCATTAATCCATAAGTCTCCTGCTTCGGAAAACTCTTGGTAACTCGATAGATCCGGATAACCATCTCCTTGCCCGCCTGCCACACTTCAATATCATAGAATTCCTTCACTCTTTCTTCCCCCTCAGTTCTCAGTTCTTAGCATTAATTTCTTCCCACATACCTCACACCTCATACCTCATACCTTATACCTGAAAGCCAATAGCCTCCGTACGGATGGGCGTCATCAGCTCCCGGATCGCATCCAGTATCTCTCTGATCACAGAATCGTGCTGGCCTACCCGGCCCTCGAGTTCCTTGAACTTACGGGCCAGCTCCTTATGGGTGGAGAGCAGCTGCCGCAGGCGCGTAAAAGCCCGCATGATGGCGATATTCACCTGAATAGCACGATCGCTTCGCAAGACGGAGGACAGCATAGCCACGCCATTCTCAGTAAAGGCGTTTACATTCTTTGAATGTTTAATAGTCTTGATGTTAGGGTCAACGGAACATATCACAAATTGTGATATGTTCGATATTTCCTGTCTGGTCAAGGAAAACATGAAGTCCTCCGGAAACCTTTCCCGGTTTCTTTTTACCGCTTGATTCAATACAAAGGTCTTCACCCCGTAAAGCTCCGCCAAATCTCTATCCAGCATCACTTTTTGGCCCCTTATTAAGAAAATCCTCCTCTCTCTTACCTCTCACCTCACACCTCAAACCTCATACCATTATTTCTCACGCCCGAAAACCGATCGCCTCCGTATGCACGGGCGTCATCAGCTCGCGGATCGCCTCCAGGATCTCGTTGATCACGGCATCATGCTGGCCCACCCTGCTCTCGAGCTCCTCGAACTTTTCCGCCAGCTCCTTGTGTGTCGCCAGGGTTTGCCGCAGTTTGACAAAAGCGCGCATGATCAGGATATTGATGTCTATTGCTCGAAGGCTGTTCAGCACCGAAGATAACATGGAGACACCCTGCTCTGTGAAAACATAGGGTAATTGGTATGAATATTTTAACCCCTTAAGGTGGTCACAAATTGTGACCAGATCAGCTCTCTCCTTTTTATTCAATAGAATTTGGAACTAGGAACTGGGGACTAGTGATCAGGGTAGCTTGTCAGCGCAAAGTTAGCGAGATAGCGATCATCGGCAGGGCGAAGGTAAAGGCCGCGACCAGGAACGACTTCCAAAACGCCCACCCTTCCCCCTCCTGACAGACTATCCCATTGTATATACCCGCCAGGCCCAAAGCCGCGGGCCAGAAGATCATCGGATAGAGGATAAATCCCTGGCGAATAGCGGGGCCAAATTCGTTCCTCAACGCCCGCATTATCAGATTGAACATCAGACCGGAATAAATGAAGTCCAAAAGCGAAGCGATCAGATAAAAAGAGAAGAAACTGTAAGCAAAAAGAATAAGATATTGCTTAAAAGTCACCTTGCCGCCCAAAAGCCGGGAAAGCAAATTAGCCAGGCCGGCCATCAGGACCCATAACGCCAAAAGGAACGGGACCATTATTATGGCCAGGAAAAGCCGGTATTGCTCCGCCGGAATATTGAAAAAAGGCAGCATCGCGAACTTCCCCCACGCCTCTATCATCTCCTGAGGCGGCGGATAAGCATGCAGTAAATAGCTGATATAAAAGCCGATCGAGCTGATAAGGCCGAGGATCAGAACAATAATAAGAGGCCAGAGGAGCGAAGTTTCAGCCAAAAGCTCGCGCGACATCGAACGGGGCGCAATTATCATCCTTATAAGGCGCATATTTGTATGTGGATTCCCCCCTACTTCGATTCCGCCTTCAGCGCCTCCAGGATCTCAATCATCGCCTGCGTATCGAGCTTACAATACTCCTCCAGCGCCTGGCGAACCTTTTGGCGGTCCTTTTCGTCAATATTACTCCCAAATGTGACCCGTGAATACTCCCTGCTGGCAGCATTGCCTTCAGCAATCTCCTTCCCCTCATAACTCAATTCCGTCAGCGCCGGCAAAACATCCTTTAACGAAGCGCTCCCCTCCTGCGCGGGATGATAATAATTAAAACCGCGGAAAGGAACAATTAGATCGACAAACCGCTTCTCGAGCCCGCTGAACCAACCTTTATATTCAGGATACGCTTCAGCCGCTTTCTCCAGACAGCCGATCTCAAAATGCATGTTCCAGGCCAGGATCGTCCCCGAACTGCCCAGTAGCGACTTTAACCTCTTAAGTACCTCCGGCCGCGGATCAACCTCCCCCGGCGCCAGATAACCGTGATGCGCCGGCTTTCCCCCCTCTTTTTCAATTATATGCAGGGAGAATTGGAAAGGCACCTTCTCATAAGGATGCGAAAGATCATAGATAGGGATCGCCGGGTTTATCGTCTCAAAATCCAGGAAATATAACGGATATTTTAGCTCCGCCAGAAAATCCCTGATCCCTTCCCTGTCCACATGCGCCTTCCCCGTCTGGTGGCTTTTAATCTGTATAAGCTGTTTATCGCTCAGCCAATCGGCTATCGGAATATCGATTATCTTTAATATCCCCTCATCCAACAGCTCATAAAGACGCTCCTGCCTTCCGCGCAGCTGAAATATATCCCCTTTGGGCAGAAACCCCCAGCAAAGTTCTTCGAGCGGGCAAGCGTAGGGCTTAGCGCACTGCGGGCCGATCTTTACCTTCGGCTCCCTGCCGGAAATTATATCCAGCATCTCTTTTATTGATTTTTCGAGGCCGGATTCATAGGGCTTGATGTCATCAGTGATGTCAACCTTGGTAAATAGCTTCTTAACTTCGATCTCTCCCTTGCGGAGATACTCGTTGTTGATATGCAGCAGGAAACATTTGCGGATCTTGAGGCCGGCGCCGGTATAAACGTATTTTTGATACGCGGCGTCGATCAAATACTCATCTTTCACGTCCGTGCTGCTCTTGACCTCGATCAGGTCCCAGGCATGGTCCTCGACCGGGACCAGAATATCCGGCAAGGCATAGGCCCGGCCGTAGGTTAAACCGGCTTCAAACAGCGGTTGGCGCAGCTTGACCGCCTCGATCGAGTTAGCGTGTGTCTTCTCGGGCATTTGCTGGCGCTCAAGCTTAATGCCCTTAGGGTATAGCTTCTGGGCCAGCTCCCCGACTTTTTTTCCCTGGTCAAAGATCGCCTGCAGCTCCGCGTCCGGCTTCGGGATAGCATCATAATTATTGAATTCGTTCCAGAGGAGCTTGGGGCACTTGATCCCGTCCAGATACTTGGTTTTTGACAGGAACGGCTGGGGCTTAGGCATAGCTAAATTTTACGCCTATTTAAATGGAAAGCAAGAACTGGGGATTAGGGACTAGGGACGCGGTATGAGGGACTCGGGGCATTTATTTCTTCCTCCCCCTCCTTTGGCTGCGCATCTTTTTCTGGTAATTACGCTCCTCTTTTTTCATGGTCTTAACGTTTGCCCGATTGACCTCCGCCCTGCAGTGCGGGCAAAAAACGCTGCCTTTGGCAACCGTTTTGCCGCACTCGCACTTCAGCGAGGCCTTATGCCTTATGCTCATGTTGTCTCATTTTACCTTATATCTGCTAAGAAAACAAGGAGTGGGGAGTTGCTATTTTTTCCGGGGGAACAGGAAAGGATCCTCATCTTCTTTTACCCATACCATTTTATATATCTTCGAGGGGGAATAGAGTGCAGTGGGTTTGTAAAGCAGCGTGCCGTTCCTGAACTGCATATCGGTCGGGCGTTCGTCGGGATCAGCCGCCCTGCCCTCCCAGGTGAGCACCCACTGGTATCCCGGCTGATTAGCCAGCGTGGCCTCTTCCTTGGGTATGGCCTCCGCCTTGATGATCCGCGTCGCCCCGTCGATCTTGCACGCTATCACCCGGTCCTCAGGAGCGGTAAAATCGCCCCGCTCGATCCCCTTCCCCAATCCCCTCATCCTCAACTGCCGCAAAAGTTTATACTCCCAGTGCGGAGCCTGCGCCTCATTCGCCGCTTCCATCTCAAAGGTCGTGATCTGCACGTCCATGGGGATGGATAAATAGCTTAAAAGTATCATCTGGTAGTAATGCACCCTGAAATCGCTCTTTATAGTATTCTTGATCCCCCGCCGGTAGTCCTTTTTGTAATGCTCCCCCGACGTAAGATCGCGCTTTAACGCTTCCAGATATTCCCTAAGCGGAGCCGGCAGATATTGGTTGAGCGGCCGCTTCTCCTCGGCACAGGCCCTAAGAAAGGTCCGCAGCATCAGATAGGCCACCTTGCGGATATCGGAGAGATCCTTCACTAGGATGCGGACCCCCAGGATATCGGCCAGGAGCGGGTCCTTTTGTTCCGGCTGATCCACGAATTTTTCATGCGCCGACCAGAGGCTCTTCACCCGGCCCCTGATCTCCGCCCCCTCCGGCAAAAGCCCGGTCCGATATCCCACCTCCCGGATCAAACGGATGATATTGTCCATGTGCTGCTGGGCGGCGGCCTGGGAAAACCGCTCCGGGCCTTCGTCCTTACGCGAATTGAAACGGAAGACCTCCCCCAGCTGATAGCTCACCCTGAGATATTCCAGCGGCTTGTAGGCCATAAAATAGGCCTCTTTTATGGTATCGGTCAGGTACGGGATCTTCAGCTCCTCCACGATGGGGATGACCTGCAGGAAATACTGCAGCCGCGCCACCTCCTCCTGATCGACAAAATAAAAGCTGAAGGTTTTATCCGGGGTCAGCGGCTCTTTCAGGATCGTCTCCACCCCCCGCTTTTCGGCGGCCGCGATCCTCTCCCGCGCCAGAGCCATAAGGTCGCAGAGATTCTGCGCCGCATAGAGCAGGCGGGTATCCCGGTCGATCAGCAGCCTCCGGGTCAGGATGATGAAATTCTTGATCTGTTCATCATCGGTCTTCACCTCGTACTCTTCGGTCTCCGGCACGCTCCCCCCCATCACCTGGTTAAAGGGGTTCTCCTTAAGATCGAATCTTTTGACCAGCTCGTTCAAGTTTTTAAGGGTCAAGGCCATGGCCTGGCTGAAGGTGACATAGGCCCGGACGATCTCGCCCATCTTTTGCGCCAGGAGGGCCTGGTCCACTCCCAGCCGCAGGCCGCAATCCATGACTTCCGCGGTATTGACCAGCATCCACTGCTCGGGTTTTAGATAACGGCCCAAAAGCCCGGCGCAGAGCGCCTTCTCCGAAGCCCCCGCCCGGGCCATGATCTCCTCCCTCTTGAAATCATATTCGGTCTCCTCATTCACGCGGGCCGCGTCCAGGAAGGCCGCCAGCAGGGGGAATTTATTCACCAGATTCTCATCCAGGCGCCGGTGGTTGAGAAAATCCAGGAAATAATCCGCCGCCGTCCGCAAACGGGGAGGATCGGCCGGCAGGGATTTGGCCGGGCCCAAAACCTGCTCATAGGTGATGTTCGTGGGATCGATCCGGCCCTGGACCTCGGCCCAGCCGATGGAATAGATCTTTCTCTCGTCGGACAGCTCGAAAAGCACCTGCCTCCGGATCTGGTGCTCGATCCAGGATTTATTGGTTTTCCGATCGAATCCCCGGTTTCGCTCGGGCCTGCGTTTTAGGACCTCCGCCTCCAGCCAGCGGTTGAGCCTGTTTGCGATCCGGTCGCGCAGCCGGGCCTCCCGGGAAGTAAGTATGATCCGCCGGGAGAATTTTCCGTAGGGCACATCGACCCTGAATTTGGGCAGTCTTATAGCCATGTTCTTCTGTCTCTATTTCGAGCTTAGGAGGGGGGAATTTCAGCAGGAATGTCTAAAAAGGCTTGACACTTTAAAGTCTAAACGGTATCATTAGCAGCGTTTACCGGTCCGCTCGTATGAGGGAGGTAATAAAAATGGAAAAAAAGCGTCATCTGTTCACCTCTGAGTCCGTCACCGAAGGCCACCCCGACAAAATTTGCGACCAGATCTCCGATGCCATCCTGGACGCCATCATCGCCAAGGATCCGGTCGGAAGAGTGGCGGTCGAAACTTTGGTCACCAACGGCATCTGCATGGTGGCGGGGGAAGTCACCACCGGCTGCTATGTGGAGATCCCCATAATTTGCCGCGATGTCATAAAAGAGATCGGCTATACCCACGCCAAATATGGTTTTGATTATGAGACCGTAGGAGTCCTGGTCTCCATCAAGGAACAGAGCAAGGATATCGCCCGCGGCGTGGACAAGGCCTTAGAGATCAAGGGCGGAGAGGTCATCAAAGAAGATCTGGAGGGACTGGGGGCTGGGGACCAGGGACTGATGTTCGGTTTCGCCTGCGATGAGACCCCTGAGCTTATGCCCCTGCCCATAACGTTAGCCCATCGCCTGGCCAAAAGACTGGCGGAGGTCAGGAAGACCGGGGAGCTTTCTTATCTTAGACCAGACGGCAAATCCCAGGTGACCATTGAATACGAGGGCGATAAGCCGGTGCGCGCGCATACCGTGCTGATCGCGGCCCAGCATTCCCCCGAAGTGGATACCAAGAAGATGCACGAAGCTATCGTGGAAAGAGTGATCCTGCCGGTACTGCCGGAAGAGCTGGTGGACGATAAGGTCAAATATTATGTGAATCCCACCGGCCGGTTCGTGATCGGAGGCCCGCAGGGAGATACCGGGGTCACGGGGAGGAAGATCATCGTGGACACCTATGGCGGCTACTCCCGCCACGGCGGGGGCTGCTTCTCCGGCAAGGACCCCACCAAGGTGGACCGCTCCGGCACCTATGCCGCCCGCTATGTGGCCAAGAATGTGGTGGCGGCGGGTTTGGCCAGGAAGTGCGAAGTGCAGATCGCTTACGCCATCGGGGTGTCCCGGCCGCTGTCAGTAATGGTGGACACCTTCGGCACGGGAAAGATCGAAGATGAAAAGATCGTCGCCTTGATCAATGAGCATTTTGATCTCAGGCCCGGTCTGATCATCAAGAATTTGAACTTGCGCCGCCCGCTCTATAAACAAGTAGCCGCCTATGGGCATTTTGGCCGTCCCGAACTGGACCTGCCCTGGGAAAAAACCGATAAAGCCGAGGCTCTGAAGAAGGCCGCTTCTAAAAAGTGAAGCGCTGGGCGTAGATAGCCCGGCCCCCCTGGCGATAGTCTTCCCAGGAAAGCACAAAACTGCTGCCGCGATCGAAAAGCAAGGAGGGCGTCCGCCCGCCGGACTGACTGCCCATAACCTGAAAACCATCCTCTCCCCATAACCTTTGCCCCGCCTCATCCAATTTCTGCAGATATATATTATAATTCTCCGCGCTGCGGTAATCTTCCCAGGCCAGGATCGAAGTATCGGAGGCGGAGATCGCAAAAGGAGCGTATTGCGTCCCCAGGGATTGACAGATGGGGATGCCTTCTTCCATAAATTTTAAGCGCCCGAAGTCATCCAGGCGCTGGGCAAAAATATCCCAGTTGCCGAAACGGAAATCCTCCCAGACGATCAGGGCCTGGGCCGGGCCGACCAAGCAGATCCTGGGATCCTGCTGGGTGCGCGCCACCTGGCAGACCGGAATGCCGTCCTTGATCCAGAGCGAGCGCCCCGACGGATCCAGGCGCTGGGCATAGATATCGTAACTGCCGCCTCCCCTATCCGTCCAGACAATGACCACTCCCTCCCCGCCGTTATCCAGTATCTGGGGATTGAGCTGGGAATCCGGGGCTTCGCACACCGGCAGGCCGTCTTCCTGCCACAGCACCTTGCCGGAGAGGCTTAGTTTCTGGGCGAAGATATCGGAATTGCGGTCGCCCATGCGGTAATCGGTCCAGGTTGTGATCAGGCTTTTGGGGGCGATCTGCGGATCGTCCTGATTGCCGTTCCCCGCCGAGACGCATAAACCTGCCTGCCCCCACTTAAGATCGCCTTCTTTATCTATGCGCTGGGCATAAATATCCTGATAATTTAAAGTCCCCCGATAGTCGCAGAAGACAGCGATCGCTCCCCCGGCCCCGTCTTCCGCCAGTTTGGGCTTGGTCTGCTGGTTGGAAGTTATCTTGGGAGTCAACGGCTTTCCTTCAACTCCAAAGATAAGCTGTCCGTTGAAACCCACCCGCTGAGCGTAGATCAGGGGACCGGAGGCGTTGCGATAATCCTCCCAGGCCAGGATCGCCCCTCCGATGCCGTCGCCTATCAGGTCCGGGTTCTTTTGATTGAAATTGCCCTCGGCCGCGGGCAGGGCCTCCTCGTTCCACAGCAGCTTGCCGGCCGGTGTCACCTTTTGCAAATATATGTTGGAAAAGCCGGAGCGGAAATCCTCGAAAGCAAAGATGAAATTGCCGTCCTTGGCCCTGATCATCCTGGCGTTCTGCTGGACCACCGAGCCCGGGGTGGAATTCACCAGAACCCCATTCGCGCCCAAAAGCAATTCTCCCTTCTTTCCCGCCCGCTGGGCGTAGATATCAAAATTGCCCTTCCTTTTATCCTGGAAACAGATAAGCAGCGCTTCTCCGTCCCAGGCTAAAGATGCGGATTGCGGATCGGCTCCCTTGTTGGAGATGAGCACCCCGCCTCCTCCAAAGGATAGATAATTGTTGAGGTCCAGCTTCTGAATATAGATCTGTTTGCGGAAACTCCGGGCATCCTCCCAGCAGATGAACCAGGGCCCGGATCCTATTATTTTGGGATTCTCTTGAACGCCTCTTAATCGAACCAGAGGCATCCCGGCCTCACCCAAGATCGTCTGGCCGGCCATATTTATGCGCTGCACATAGAGATCGGGATCGCCGGCGTGCGGATCGCTGAATACTACGACCGCGCCTCCCGCTCCGTCCCCGGCCATGACCGGGGAACCGGGATTTATCGATTCGTTCGCCAGGAGAGTTCCATTGGCTTTCAAGGTGGGTTTGCCGTCGGCGCCGATCATTTGATAGTAAATACCCGGCGCCTCCATTCTGAGGTCCTGCCAGGCGATTATCGCCCCGCCCTGCCGATCGAAGACCAAAGCCGGATTGTCCTGATTGCCTTCCGCCGCGCACACCTCCACCCCATTCGCCGGCCAGACCGGCTTGCCCAGGTTATCCAGCTTCTGCGCGTAGATGTCCTGATTGCCCCGCCGGCGGTCCACCCAGCAGATGATGGTCCCGAAAGCGCGGTCGTTTATGATCTTGGGATACCACTGGGTGCCCGGCTCCTGACAGACCGGCACGCCGTTCTCAGACCAGAAAAGATTGCCGTCCGCTCCCACCCATTGGGCGTAGATATCCTCCGCCCCCGAACGATAATCATGCCAGGTTGCCATCACGCCGCCCAGGCCATCCGGCGCGATCTGGGGAAAGGACTGGCCGAAAGCGGCGGCGCAAACCGCCAGACCATTCTCAGCCCAGTGCGCTTTTCCGCTGAGATCTATTTTCTGGGCGTAGATATCGAAATTGCCCCGCCGGTAATCCTGCCAGACCACTATCACCGCATCCGATCCAGAAGCGATGATCTGGGGAAAGGTTTGATCTCCTATCGCCCGGCAGACCGGGACCCCGTCCTTATCCCAGAGCAGATTGCCCTGGGCATCCAGTTTTTGAAGGTACAGGTCCGCATGCCCGGAGCGATAATCCTCGAAAACTACCAGGTATTCCTGACCGATCTCAACCACTTTGGGATTCTGCTGGAGCGTGTTGCCGGGAGTGTCGTTGACCACGATCCCGTAAGCCCCCCACTGCGGGACCGGCTCCTGGGCCAAAACCCCCGATCCCAATAATAAAAAAATTAAAATCCAGATCACACTTTTTCCAATCTCATGGAGATCACCTTGGAGACGCCGGGCTCCTCCATGGTGATGCCGTAGATAGTGTCCGCCACTTCCATGGTGCGCTTGTTGTGGGTTATGATCAGGATCTGGGTCCGCTTTTTGTATTCGGAGAGAAATGCGGCGAAGCGCCCGACATTGGCGTCGTCTAAAGCCGCGTCCACCTCATCCAGGATGCACAGCGGGCAGGGTTGGGTCTTAAGACAAGCGAACAAGATGGCGATCGCGGTCAAAGACCGCTCGCCCCCGGATAAAAGCGAAAGATTGAGCCACTTCCTGCCCGAGGGACAGACCACGATCTCGATCCCCGCTTCCAGGGGATCTTTGTCCGGCTCCATCTCTATGCGCGCTTGCCCGCCTTCGAACAAGGTGGCAAAGATCTCTGAAAAATTCTGGGAAATGATCTTGAGGGTTAAGAGGAAATCCTCCCGGGCCTTAAGGTCCAGCTCGGTGATCAGGCCTTTTAAGTTCTCGTGCGCGGACTGAAGATCTTGGTGCTGGCCGCTTAAGAAAGCATCGCGCTCCTTGACCCGCGCATATTCGTCAATGGCCAGCAGGTTCACCGGCTCCAGCTCCCGCAGGCGGGCTTTGAGCTCCTCCACCTTGCCTCTGCCCGCGCCCGCCGCTTCAACCGTTAGGTTCAGCAGCTCTTCATTTGAGAGGTTGTATTCCACCTGGATGCGCTCGCTTAACTGCGAAAGCTCTCCCTCCAGCCGGGCCTGCAGGATCTCTTCAGCTAAAAGCTCCTGCGCGCCCTCCCCTTTTTCCTGGGGCATAGTCTCCAGCCGCTCCAGTTCCTGCTGGATCCCTTCCCGCTCTGATCGAAGCTTGGATAACTTCTCCAAGAGATCTGATTTTTCACCGGCTAATTGCTGATATTCCCGGGATTCCTCGGGAGCCGGCTCAGACTCCTGCTTAGGGAGCGAGCTTTTAAGCTCCTGTCTGCGCTCCCTTGTTTTATTTCTTTCTTCTTCCTTGAACTGAGAGTTGTCGCTTAGAGCGGCCAGGTTCTGCTCCAATTTCTCAAGCTCCGCCCGGAAAAGATTTAGGACCTGGTCCTCGGCCTGCGAAGGCAGGTTCAGGACCGTGCGCCCCTCTAAGAAAAGCGCGATCCCGTTCAGCTGTTTTATAAGTTGCACCAGGTCCATGACCACGGCCCGCAGCTCGCCCTCCGGCAGGTTTTCCTGCCCCGCCCACTGTTCAAGTTTTCCCTTAAGCTCAGCCCGCTTCTCCTCAAGTGAGAGCCTCTCCTCCGTAAGCTTTAAGATCTCAAAGCTTATGAACCTTTCTTCCTGGTCCAGCTCCCGGATCCGGTCTTTTTCGGCAAAGCGGGCCCGCTCCCTTTCTATGATCGCCGAGGCGCGCTCGCCTTCCAGTTTCTGTTTTACCTCTTCGATCTGGCTAAGCTTAGATTCCTGCTCCACTTCCAGGGCTTTAAGCTTAGACAACAATTGGAGCTTGCGGTCCTGGGCCGCCTGGCGCCGCTCCTCGTAACTTTTGGCCTGCTCCTTGAGGGCGCTTAAACGCTGCTCGTTCAGTTTTTTCTTCTCCAGCAGATTGGCCAGTTGTCTTTTTAAAAGCGTAAGCTCCAGGTCCCTCAGCCGCCCCTGGATCTCCTTGTATTCGGCGGCTTTCTGGGCCTGGACCTCCAGGACCAAAAGCTGCTCGCCCACTTCCACTTTCAAGTCCGAGATCCTGAGCAGGTTCTGTTCGGTAACTATCAGCTTGCGCTCCACTTCCAGCTTTCTGGTCTTGTATTTTAAAATGCCCGCCACTTCCTCAAAGATCACTCTTCTCTCTTCCGGCCGGGAGGAGAGAATGGCGTCCACCCGGCCCTGTCCGATGATGGAAAGCGATTCGGTGGAAAGGCCGGTGTCCAGGAAAAGGTCGCGGATGTCCTTGAGCCGGCAGGGCTGGGAATTGATATAGAATTCGCTCTGCCCGTCGCGGTAAGTGCGCCGCCTGACCTCCACTTCCAGATAATCGACCGGCAGTTTTTTCTCTCCGTTGTCAAAAAGCAGGGTGACTTCCGCCAAAGAGAGGGGCTTGCGGGAGGCGGTCCCGGCGAAGATCACTTCCGGCAGGGTATTGACCCTTAATTCCCGGAAATTGCCTTCTCCCAGGGAAAAGCGGAAAGAATCCACGATGTTGGATTTGCCGCAGCCGTTGGGCCCCACGATCGCGGTCAGGCCGGAGGCCTCATCGAATTCCAGCGTGGTGCGTTCTGCAAAGGTCTTGAAACCCTTGAGATTCAAGCTTTTCAAAAACATGGTCTCCTTTTATTTTAACACAGAAATAATTTCTTGCAAAGGGTATGGCGCCCTGTTAGAATTGACTCAAATGCAGGGAAAATTGCTGATTTTTTTGCTGATCTTTATGCTTTTTTCTCAGGCAGCCTACGCCGCCCTCTTTAAGATCAGCGAACCCCGCGACCAGTTGATCACCTACCAGGAGGTCCTCTTCCTCAAAGGGCGGGGGTCCGACCTGGCCGCGCTGGCCGTGAACGGGATCAGGATCGATCTAGCGCCCGACGGCAGTTTCACCTGCGGATTGATACTCAAAAAAGGCAAGAACCTGGCCTATATCATGGGCTGGGACCAGTCCGGCCAGGTCCAGACCGGCAAGATCAGGATCTTGCGCCTGGTAAGCTTCCCGGACGCGGAAAGAAAATTCGATTCCTACCGGCACTGGGCCCGGCATGAGATCATAACTTTAGCTACGCTGGGGATAGTGGAGGGCTATCCGGATAACAACTTCTACATGGAGCGCAACATTTCCAAAGGTGAATTCGCCACTTTTCTTTCGCGGGCCCGCGGCCTGGAGAAGCTTTATCCATCCCAGGATAGTTTTATGGATGTCCCCAAGGAGCACTGGCGGTCCCCTTACATTGAAGCGGTGGTCCAGAAAAAATACATGCGGGGCTACAGCCGGGAGATCTTCGGCATCGACGACAGCGTCACCCGCGGCGAGGCCGCCCAGATCATCTCCAAGCTGGAGGGCAAAAAGTTCTTAAAGGAGATCCAGGGCATTTTCTACGATGTCCCCAAGTCCCATCCTTATTACCAGGCCATCCTGGCCGCCAAGAAAGCCGCTTTGGTAAAAGGGGTCTCCCGGACCCGGCCCTTATACGACCCCAACCGCGATCTTTCCCGCGCGGAGGCGGCCATACTCTTTTCCCGCTTCGCCAAGATCCGCTATCAGGAAAGATGGCTCTATAGTTTCAAAGAGGGCTTCAGCTCCCAAACTTTCTGCGCCATCAATACCGCCCCCCGCATAACCGAGGTCTCTATCACCCCTCCCACTATCAGCCTGCTGGATGAAAGCATGATCACAATCCGCGCCCGGGTGGAAGACCGGGAAGGATTGAAAAATATTTTAAACGTCAAGGTCGATCTTTCCCCCCTGGGCGGCCCTCCGGACGCTCAAATGCTGGACGACGGCCGGCGGGGCGACCTGACCGCGGAAGACGGCGAATACGCTTTGCAGACCACCACCTCAGCGGAAAGCTGGGGGGAAAAATATCTCGACCTGACGGTTACCGACAAGGCCGGCTGGGAGAATAAGGCGCGGGGAAGCCTGACGGTGGTAAGATGAGAAATAGATCGAAATTTATTGTATTTATCATTTGCCTTATAATTTTCGCCTCCTCTGCTGGAGCGCAGCTCTCTCTCTCGGAACTATACATCACGCCCTTCCGGCTGGATAGGGGCGGACGTCCCTTGGGTCTGGGCGGCGCCTTTGCGGGAGCGGCCGATGACGTCAACGCCTCTTTCTACAATCCGGGAGGTTTGCCCTGGGCCAAAGGCATAACGCTTAACTACCAGAACTTCAGCAACGTTTCCGCCAACCAGGCCTATCCCACCGGCTTCGGCCAGACCTACGGGATCGGCTTTCTGCGTTCTTCCTTCACCGGACTGCCGGTGCCGGCCTCCACCCAGGAAGCCTATTTCTCGGACACCATCCTGCTCTTGTCTTTTGGCGGCAAGGCCTCCTCCCTGCCCTACTTAGAAAACAATAAGATCGCCCAAAACCTGGGCGTGGGACTGAACTTAAAATATCTGGCCAGCCAGACCCTGGGCCAGACCGATCTGACCGAGTTCGCATCCTCCGGGGTGGAAATGGACGCGGGCTTGATCTATCATGCCAATCGCTGGTTGTCCTGGGGCGGGACCTGCTTCAATATTTTGCCCCAAAGCGGCAGCCTGGGGACCTTAAGATGGAGTGACGGCCGCACCGAAGGCGCGCCGCTTTATTCCAAATGGGGACTGTCCGCCAAGGTGGCCGGGGATGTCTGGTCCCCCATCTACTGGGAAAATCGAGAGCTGCTGGTTTGTTCGGACGTGGAGATATCCCGCATCTTGCCTCCCTCGTTATCGCTGGGAGCGGAGTTCAATCAGGGAGGCTGGTTCTATCTGCGGGGCGGGGCCTACGCCCATCCCCAGCACGGCGGCTTGTCTCTGGGAAGCGGTCTGCGTTCGGATAATCTGGGGCTGGACCTGGTCTATTATTCCGAAGTCCTAAAACCGGCCAATAGCTTCCTCTTTAGCATTTCCTATTTCCCCGAGGAATGGACCTTCGTTAAGCGGCCGGAGGAATATTTTCCTCCCATCCGCATCGCCGATCCAGTCTATGACTTAACCCCCGCGGATAATTTTGAGACCTATGAGGACAGCATCCTTATCAAAGGCAAGGTCAAGCCGGGAGTGCAGGTCTATATCAACGACCGGCCGGCCATCGTGGACGAGGACCAGAGCTTCAATGTGCAGGTGCCGCTCAATACCTCCAAGAACCTGGTCTTGATCGACTGCTTCTACGAGGGCGGGAAGCTTTCTTTGGAGAGGAAAGTCTTTAAAAGGGCCAAAGTGGTCATCTCCGAAGAAAAGGCCCTGCTCAAAGAGGCCCAGCTGGCCAAGACCGCCTCCGAGCGCAAACAGATCGAGGAGAAGAGAAAAGTTCTAGAGCGGCGCAAGGAAAAAGTGGAGAACCTGGTCACCATGGGAGTGGTGGAAGTGGCGCCCAAGGCGGCTTTTTCGCTCGAATCCCCTGCCACCCGCGGCGAGCTCATCACCTGGCTGGTCAAAGCCGCCAACCTGCCCCTGCCCAGGATCACTTACGATCTGTTCCGGGATGTCCCCGCCAATCATCCCCAGGCGCCTTACATCAAGGCGGCGGTGGACCGGGGCTTGATCAAAGGATTCTCGGACGGCACCTTCCGCCCCGACCAGCCGGTAAGCGCGGATGAAGGACAGGTCATTTTCAGGAAATTCGGTGTGATCAGATGAAGAAGTTCTTATTGATCTTTATGCTGGCCTTGATGGCGGCCGCCGCCATCGGCCAGGAAAAGGCCTTGACCAAGGGAGAGGCCATCGAGCAGATCTCCACGGCCGATTTTATGCGCGCCAAGATCGGCCAGCTGCTCAGCTGGACGGTGGGCTATGACATCTCCAGGGTCAACCGGGTAAGACTGGTGCCCACCATCAATTATGTGAAGGCCGTCCCCAAGAGCGTCCCTCCCGACGGCCGCACCATTTTGGAGGTCACCGCCTCGGTGGACGATCCGGGCGGGCTGAAAAATATCAGCGGAGTGCGCGCGGACCTAAGCTCTATCGGCAAGTTCCCCAACATGATGCTGGTGGATAACGGATTGTGGGGAGACCAGCTGGCCGAGGACGGCATCTTCACCCTGCAATCCAGCGTCAACCGCGAGATCTCCTCGGGGGACAAGGAGATCACCGTAGCGGCGGCCAACAAGAAAGGCTGGCTGGCGGTCTCCCGCGCCACGGTAGAGGTAAAGAAAGATCCCCTGATCACTTCCGCCTCGGCCCTGCCGGAGCGGGTGCTGGCCGGGGGAGAGCTGGTGTTAGAGGTGGGGGTTGAAAATCCGGGCCGTCCGGAGGATCTAAAGGAAGTGATCGCCGATCTTTCAGAGCTGGGACTCTCCAAAACCACCGAGCTCTATCCGATCAGGCTGTCCGTTTACGGCACCAAATTCAGCGTTCCTTCCGATCTGCCCCCGGGTATCAAAAAGATCTTCCTGCAGGCATCCAACCTGGCAGGCGGCTACACATCTGCTATAATGTCGGTGGAGGTCATCAGATAATGCTTTCGGCCTTGACCCTGGTAGGCATTTTTACCGAGATCTTCGCTTCGGGTATCTTGCTGGCGGGGATCTATTCCTTTTTCAAGAAATTCCTGGAACAAAAACAGATAAAGGACCTGATCCTGTCGCTGATATTTTTGGGTCTGGCCGTCTACACCATCACCACCATTTTTTCCCAGATCTATTACAACCTGGGCGGATCCTTTGCCACCCTGATCAACGCCCAGAAGGTGCTCCACATAAATTTCCTGGTCATGTCCCTGCTCATCCTGGCGCTGCTTAGGGCCCGCTTAAAACTCAGGGGCACTTGGCTGATCATCCTGCTCGCGGCTCCCCTGGCTTTTTATATCTATGTCATCGGCCTTTTGCCTTCCCATGAGATTACCATGAATTTCCGCCCTGACGTGGTGGAGCCGGTGGTCACTCTGGGAAAATTGCCCCTGCTGGCCAAGCCTATCTGGGCCGCCTCCTGGGCGCTCCTTTGCATCTTCTGCCTGATCTCGGCCATAAGGGAGCAAGGCGGACGCCGGACGCTTACCCTTATGACCGGGTCCTCAGCGCTGCTTTTTATCCTGGCCTATTTGAGCGCCAATCTCTACACCTACAGCGAGCAGAGCCTGTACCTGATCGTCTCCTGGGCCATCAATCTGGTGGCCATCGTGGTCTTAACCTTGGGCGAGCTCATCCCGCCCGATTCCAAGCTGGCCTCCTATCCCCTGCGCTTCCTAAGGACCCGGGTCCTGTTCAAGCTCTTGTTCATCTTTGTGCTGTTGATAGTCATCCTCTTCGAGATCACCACCCTGGCCACCATCACCCTAAGCAAGCAGGCTCTGCATAACTCCATCATCAACAATTATCAGGAGGTCGCCACCGGCGTCGCCGACAAGATCTCCGATATGCCTGGATTGTCTTCCGCCAAACTTAAGGAATTGATCGCTCAAAAGACCGTAAAGGACCGCTATATCTATATCATAGACAAAGAAGGCACCATCATCGCCCATCCTGATGAAACCCGGGTCAAGGCCCGCCAGAACCTGCGCCATCTAAAATTCATCCAGCAGCTTCTATCCGGCAAAGCGGGAGGCGGGGAGTTCCCGCCCGATGAATACGGCGTGGAAAAAGTGGGCGCCTTCGCCCCTATAGATAAATTCGGGGGCGGAGTGGTGGTGGAAGAGCCCATCCGCGAGGCCTACGGCAAGATGCGCGAGCTGGAGACCAATTCCCTGCTCCTCACCATCGTGGGCATTTTGCTAACCATCTTCTCGGGCATCTTCTTTGTCCGCAGCATTGAAAGGCCCATCCACCAGCTCATCCTGGGGACCGAGGCGGTCTCCAAGGGCGATCTTAACTACCGCATCAGTGTGGATTCGGCGGACGAGATCGGAGGATTAGCAATCGCCTTCAACAAGATGACCAGGGACTTAAAGGAAAGCCAGGAAAGACTGATCCTCTCTGAAAAACTGGCCTCCCTGGGCACCATGGCCGCCGGGATGGCGCATGAGATCAAGAATCCCCTGGTCTCGCTGCGCACCTTCAGCCAGCTGCTCCAGCAAAAATGGGAGGACGCCGAATTCCGCGAAAAGTTCTCCCAGATCGTGCCCAACGAGATCGAACGCATCAACAAGATCGCCGAAAGTTTGCTTAAGTTCGGCCGGCCGGTCAAACCGGAATTGGTCCGCGTTAATATCAACACCGTGCTGGAGGAGATCTTGACGCTCTTTGAGAGCGAATGCAAAAAGAACAGCATCCGGGTGACCATGAAGCTGGCGGAACTGCCGGAGATCATAGGGGACGCCCAGCAGCTCTCCCAGGCGTTCGTGAACATCATTTTAAATGCTATTCAAGCCATGGAAGAAAGTAAGGGCGGTGAGATGATCATCAAGACCGATGTGGGGGAAGTGGTAAAACTGGGACGCCCCACTCACACCGGAGTGGAGAAAGAGCGGGGGGAGATGGTCTGGGAAGCCGCCGAGGAAAGCCCCCGGCCCATCCCCGCGGTCTTTGTGGAGATCTCCGATACCGGTCCGGGGATCGAGCCGGACAAGATCCGGAGCCTGTTCGATCCTTTCTTCACCACCAAGATGAAGGGCACCGGCATGGGCTTGCCCATCACTTTAAGGATCATCGAAGAGCACAAGGGTTCCATCAAGGTGAAAAGTCAGATCGGACGGGGGACCAGCTTTATTATTACTCTGCCCCAGAGGATGGATCAGCTTTAAGGTTGGGATTGGGCTTAGAGAAGAAGTGGGAATATTTTTCCATGTTCTCAAAGAAGGTATCCAGCTTGTACTTCGGGGCCGCTAAATGAAAATCCTCGCCGCTGCCCAGATCGATGTTGCCGCCGGTCTTGATCTCCAAGAAACCGCCGTCCGGATGTGGGATCCGGCAAATTCCAGCTTTGGAAATGATGCCGTTCACTGACATTGTCTCTCTATAGATACTATCGACTTTAACTTGTAAAAACTTGCGCAAAATACTATAATTCCCGCATGTTCGAGCGGTTTAGCGAACGCGCCGTGCGGGTGATCATGGCCGCCCAGGAAGAGGCCAAGCGCACCTCCTCCGACCAGGTGGGGGCCGAGCATCTTTTACTGGGCATGCTACGCGAGAACGAACCGGTCATCCTCAAGACCCTGGAACATTTCAATACCTCCCCCTTAAAGCTTAAGGAGCGCATCGAACAGGAGATCGTAAAGATAAAGGAGATCCCGCCCGGCGGGGAGATCCCGTTTTCCCCGCAGGTCAAAAAGGTGATCGAGTACGCCTGGGAAGAAGCCCGGGGCTTAGGGCACAGCTATATCGGCTCCGAGCACCTTTTGCTTGCGATCTTAAAAGAGGGGACCGGCATCTCGGCCAAGGTTCTAGCCGAGGTGGGCATCTCCGCCCTGGCGGTAAAGAGCCGCATCGTGTCCCTGCTCAGCGAGGAGACCACCTGGGAAAGAAGGGGCCCGCCCCGCACCGTAACTCCCATTTTGGACCAGTTCAGCCGGGACTTGACCCGTCTGGCGCGCGAGAAAAAACTGGACCCGGTCATCGGCCGCGGCAAGGAGATAGAGAGGATGATCCAGATCTTATCCCGCCGCAAGAAGAACAATCCGGTACTGATCGGTGAGGCCGGAGTGGGAAAGACCGCCATCGTGGAAGGATTGGCGCAAAGGATCGTAACTGCCAATGTTCCCCCTCCTCTTATGGGCTCGCGGGTGGTGACCTTGGACCTGGGCTTGATGATCGCCGGCACCCGCTACCGGGGAGAATTCGAGGAGAGACTCAAGAAAGCGCTGGAGGAAGTGCGCAAGGCCGGCAAAATCGTGGTCTTTATCGACGAACTGCACACTCTGATCGGGGCCGGAGCGGCGGAAGGGGCCATGGACGCGGCCAATATACTCAAGCCGGCCCTGGCCCGGGGCGAGATGCAGTGCATCGGGGCCACCACCCTGGATGAATATCGCAAAAAGATAGAATCGGACCCGGCGCTGGAGCGGCGCTTTCAGTCGGTCCTGGTAACTGAGCCCACCTCTGCCGAAACCATTGAGATCTTAAAAGGGCTTAAGAGCCGCTACGAAGAATTCCATAAGGTCAGGATCACCGATGACGCCCTGGTCTCGGCGGCCAGATTGTCGGAGCGCTATATCTCCGATCGGCACCTGCCGGACAAAGCCATCGACCTGATCGACGAGGCCTCCAGCAAAGTGATGCTCCAGTCCCATGTCGCCCCGCCTGAATTGACCGAGATCTTAAAGGAGATCGAAAAGGTCAAAGCCGAAAAAGAACTGGCAGTGGCCAATCAGGAGTTCGAACAGGCCGCTCAACTGCGCGATCAGGAAGATGAATTGCGTAAAAAATATGAGGACACCTCCAGTAAGATCACTTTGGCGGAAGAAAACCTGCCCCGGGTGGATTCCGAGGTCATTGCCCAGGTGGTCTCGGCCTGGACGGGAGTGCCGGTCACACAATTAACCGCGGAAGAGACCGAGCGCCTGCTCAAGATGGAAGAAGAGCTTAAAAAGCGGATTGTGGGACAGGATGAGGCTATTGCCTCCATTTCCAAGTCCCTCCGCCGGGCCCGGGCGGGGTTAAAGGATCCCCGCCGCCCCATCGGCTCCTTCATCTTCCTGGGACCCTCGGGAGTGGGAAAGACCGAGCTGGCCAAACGGGTGGCGGAATTCCTCTTCGGGGACATGGACGCCATGGTGCGCATCGACATGTCGGAGTATCTGGAACAACACACGGTCTCCCGGCTGATGGGCTCGCCTCCGGGTTATGTGGGTTATGGGGAAGGCGGGCAGCTGACCGAGCCGGTGAGGCGCCGGCCCCACGCGGTGGTGCTTTTTGATGAGATCGAAAAGGCCCACCAGGATGTTTTAAATACCCTGCTGCAGATCCTGGACGACGGACAGCTGACCGATGCCCAGGGCCGCAAGGTGGATTTCAAAAATACCGTGATAGTCATGACCTCCAACGTAGGGGCGGACCTTATCCGCAAAGAGACCTCCTTTGGTTTCGTCACCAAAGTTGACGCCCGGGCCGGCTACGAGCGCATGAAGGAGCAGGTGCTGGATGAGGTGAAAAAGACCTTTCGCCCCGAGTTCCTAAATCGGGTGGACGAGACCATTGTCTTCCGCCCGCTTAGTAAGGAGGACCTGCGGTCCATCGTGGATATCCTGATCTCTGATCTCAACTCCCGCCTCTCCGAGAAGGACCTGTCCTTGACCGTTACCGTCAAGGTCAAAGATCTCTTGGTGGAAAAAGGCTTTGATCCCAAGATGGGCGCCCGGCCCCTGCGGCGCACCCTGGAAGATTACATAGAGGAGCCTCTTTCGGAAGAAGTGCTGAGGGGCAAATTCACCTTTGGCATGTCTATCAAGGCCGATTTAAAAAAAGGCCAGATCGTTTTCACCGGCAAAAAATCCGCGGAAAGCAAAGCCCGCATCAAGGAAGCGGCTTCAAAGATCTGATCAACCGCATATTTTCCCTGAAATCGCCCCCACTTATTAGCGAAAATCATTTAAGATGGTTTCAGTTGGAGCAGTTGATAGGACCAGTTATAAAACTTTAGCCAGCAGCCAGGCGATCCTGGGCCGCTTACTCGGCGAGCCCCGGGCCCGGCAGCTGCTGGCCCATTTTCAGGAGGGCCCCCAAGGGCTGACCTGCAAATATTACGACCAGCCCCACTTGATCGGCCCTAAAAAATATGTGCACGCCGGCCAGCGGATCAGCCCCATCTTGCTGGGCAGCCTAGCGGACCTGGCCTTCTACGAGGTGGAAGGGATCCCCGAAGAATATAAAAAGGAAGGCCGCCGGATCGTGATGCCCTTCCTGCAGACTTATTTGTTAATCCCTACCCGTTCCGGAAAAATGGTCATGATCATAGATGACCATACCCATGCTGCTTTTGGCTGGGCGCTAGCGCGGGAGGCTAGATTGACTGGAGAAAAAGCGGCCATAATCCGCCTTGACCTGCATGAAGATTGCGATCCCCTCCAACCCCCCTACCCCAGATCCGCCCGACTCACTCTCGAAGATATCGCTGATTATACCTGGGGGCAGCTGGAAATCAGCAACTTCACTTCCTTGATGGTGGACGAGTTTGAAACCCCGGCCGGCACGGTGATCGATTACCGCAAGATCCATTATGTCCTTCCTCACCTTAGCGGAAAAGGGGTTATGAAACCCACGGGGTATTATGAATCCGACAATCCCCAGACCTCCCAACAGTTAGACGGTCTCCGCACATCTTTAGAGAAAGTCCCGGAGGTAATCGCCGGCCTGCGCCAAGAAGGGAAATCCGTCATCTGTGATACCGATCTGGATTTCTTCTTCGGCTTCCACCGACCCGATTATCGGCCGGCTTTTTCCAGGGAAGAAACCCTCCAGAGAGTAATTGAAGCCGCACACTTATCTGATTTTGTTACCCTGGCCACCAGTCCTAACTACTTCCTGGTGCCGGACCAGAGGACCGAAACCAAATTCTTGCTCACCCGGATTGTGGAAGCGCTGGATCGCTGATATAATCAGGGCATGCCCGCCAAAGCCGAAATCCGCTTCTTCTGCCAGAACTGCGGCAACGATTATCCCCGCTGGGTGGGTCAGTGCCCGGCCTGCAATGCCTGGAATTCACTGGTCGAGGAAAAGATCCGAAATCCCAAATCCTCCGCCTTAGGCGGACTAAACAAGTTCCAAGCTCAAAGCCTAAAACCCACTCCCATCCATCAAATTAATTTCAATAAAGAGGAAAGGATCCCTTCCGGTCTGGATGAACTGGACCGGGTGCTGGGCGGGGGGATCGTTCCCGGCTCGGTGGTCCTGGTGGGGGGCGACCCGGGCATCGGCAAGTCCACCCTGATGTTGCAGATGGCTAATTCCCTGAAGGATTCGGTCCTCTATGTCTCGGGAGAAGAATCCGCCAAGCAGATCCGGATGCGCGCCGAAAGACTGGGAACTTTGTCCAAAACCTTGAATGTCCTGCCGGAGACCAATCTGTTCGCCATCGAAACCGCAGCTCAAAATTTAAAGCCCAAATTCCTGATCATCGATTCCATCCAAACCATGTACCGGGACGACATTCCCGCCGCCCCCGGGTCGGTCTCCCAGGTTCGGGAATGCGCCGCTTATTTGACCCGTATAGCCAAGGATTCGCACCTGCCCATCTTCATCGTGGGGCACGTCACCAAAGAAGGCAATATCGCCGGTCCCCGGATATTGGAACATATCGTGGACACGGTCCTCTATTTTGAGGGGGAGCAGCACCAGCAGTATCGCATCCTGCGGGCGGAGAAGAACCGCTTTGGCTCCATCTCCGAGATCGGTATCTTTGAGATGAAGGAAGAGGGGCTGGTCACGGTCTTGAATCCCTCTCAGGTGTTCTTGGCGGAGCGTTCCTCCGGACAGAGCGGCTCCGCCGTGGCGGCGGTGATCGAGGGCACCCGTCCCCTGCTTTTGGAGATCCAGGCCCTGGTCTCCCCCACCAGGATGGCGGTGCCCAGAAGGGCTACCGTGGGAGTGGATTACAACCGCGCCTCCCTGATCATCGCGGTGCTGGAGCGCCGGCTCAGTTATAAACTGAGTTCCGAGGACATTTATGTCAATGTGGCCGGCGGGGTAAAAGTGGCCGAGCCGGCGCTGGACCTGCCCCTGGCGGTGGCGGTGGCTTCCTGCTATAAGAACCAACCGGTCGATCCGCAAACCGTGCTGGTGGGTGAAGTGGGGCTGGGCGGGGAGATCCGGGCGGTGAACCAGGTGGAAGGGCGGATGAGTGAAGCTGAGAAACTGGGTTTTAAGAGGATCATTCTGCCTCAGGGTAATCTTAAGCAGGTCAAAAGAAAAAACATCGAAGTGGTGGCGGTGACGCAGCTAACCGATGCGATCAAAGCTGCCCTGCAATGATCTCATGTATATCCTCCAGGGCTCTTTCATAATCGGTACCGTACTTTTCCAGTGAAATTGGCCTTCCGATCTTTATCCTGACCGGCACTACATTATATATATAGGTCTTAGCAGGCAGGATATGGAAACTCCCGGAAATGGCGACCGGCACTACTTTGGCCTTGGCGCGAAAAGCTAAAAGCAAGCTGCCGCGCTTGAAGGGCTGAAGTTTGCCGTCCCTGGAGCGGGTCCCCTCCGCGAAGATCAAGATGCTCTCTCCGGATTTCAAGGCAGTTTGGGCTTCAGAAAATAAGCGATGCGCCTTCTCCCCCACCCCCCGCTCCACCGAAAGATAGCCGGCCTTTTTAAGATACCAGCCGAAAAAGGGCGGCTTGAACAATTCCTTTTTGACGATGAACCTGAAATTGACCGGAAGATAGGCCAACAATAATAAAATGTCCGCCGCGCTCTGATGGTTGGAGACAAAGACCACGGTCTGCTTGCGGGGAACATGATAGCGGCCTTGAAGCGTAACCGGGATGCCGCTTAGAAAAGCCAGAAGTTTGGCCCAGATCCGGGCGGAGCGCTGATATACCCGGGTCTTATCCCGGCTGAACCAGGCCAGAGGTATGGTCAGCAGGATTCCGATAAAAAAGCCCAGCCCCGCTACGATGATGAGAAACAGGGACCTTGCGACTTTCATTGATAAAAGAATAACCTGAAATTTACCATTTGGCAATACGAAATAGCTGTGTATGAGAGTGGGACTGCTTGAAGAAAATCAGATGAATACCGTTCGCCCCAAAGAGATCGAGGGGCTAAGATGCATATTTTATAAGGACCAGAACTGCAATCCTCACAAAATATATTTCAAGATCTGCCTGAAATGCCATCGCTGCCGAGTTGTGACCGTTGAGAATGTTATTCCCCTCTTATTTAATAAGATAGTCGGTCTGGCCATCTTTTTGGCGGGTACTCTGGGGATGGGCCTTGGTTCAGCGGGGGCGGCCGGAGGCTCGGGCGGAGGAAGCGGCGGTGGAGGTAAATAATTAATCCAGTTCCAGGGCCCTTTCGATCTCTTCCCTGGTCGTGATCCCCTGCTGCAACAAATTGAGCGCGCTGTCCTTTAAGGTCTTCCTGCCTATTTTTACCTCGCTGCCGATCAGGAACTCAAAGATCGCCCTTCGTCCCTGAGGTTGAACGCGGATCAAACGCTGGGCCACCACTCCGATCACGCAATCCTTGACCAGATAATCTTCCAGCCCTATCTCCGTAAGACGCGTGACCGCCGAGGCGGCATCCCGTGTATGCAGGGTGGCGAACACCAGATGTCCGGTGAGCGCAGCAGAAAGGGCGATGCGCGCGGTTTCCAGGTCGCGGATCTCCCCTACCAGGATTATATCCGGGTCCTGGCGCAGAACTGACCGGAGAATGCGGGCAAAGGTCAGACCGGTCTTATGATTCACCTGGATCTGGTTGATGCCCGGCAGCTGGTATTCCACCGGGTCCTCGATGGTTATGATGTTGTTTTCCTTGCAATTCAGTTCTTTGAGAGTAGCATAGAGAGTGGTGGTCTTTCCCGAGCCGGTGGGCCCGGTGACCAGGATGATGCCGGACCTTTTGGCGATCAGGCGCCGGAAAGTTAAAAGGTCCTGGATTGACATCCCCAGCTCCTCCAATTTCCACAACACCCGCCGCCTCTCCAGGATACGCATCACCACTTTTTCTCCGTGGATGGTGGGAATGGTTGAGACCCTGAAATCGTAATCGTTTTTTTTGATCTTCAGATTGATGCGGCCGTCCTGAGGGAGGCGGGATTCAGAGATGTCCAGATTGACCAGGACTTTTATCCGGGAAACCAAAGCAGGCTGCAGATTCTTGTGCGCCGCCTCCCCTTCCATAAGCAATCCGTCCACCCGATAACGCACCCGTACAAAGTCTTCCCGGGGCTCCAGATGGATATCTGAGGCTTTAAGTTCCACTGCCCGCTGGATTATGTCATCCAATAATTTGATGATATCTTCCGCCATCAGAAAGGGAGCAAGCAATTGGCGGGCCAGCTATTAAGCGGCAAATTTGCAGTGATTTTCGTATATTTGGTTGATTGTTCGTCGCTTATATAGGGCGGAGCATTTTCCGGAGGCGGGAGAGAATGCGCTTGCCGAAGAATCCCAGGTCGGTGCGATGCCCCAACTCGGCTAGAATGGTCTTTAGTGTTTCCCGGGCGGACGGCTCAGTACTTTTACGCAAACGCTCAAATTCGGAAGAAAGATGGGCCTCCGCTTCTTCCTCTAAAGCATCCGCCCGGCGGAATTTTTCTTCCATCTCCTCCCTGGTCCAGGCCGGACGGATCTCCCGGGTTATAGTGCGCCTCCATTCCCGGGCCCAGCCCAGCTTGGAGAGGTAATTGCGGGTGATGCGATGTCCTTCGGCCTGTGGATCGGATTGGTCCATGACTTATAAATAACTGGTGGCCGAGATCGTGCGGGTATAGCGGGCATAGGTCACCGTGGCCACGGCAAAATCGCGTCTTACTGAACGTCCGGCCGCAATATTCCCTATGTTCAGCGTTTCAGAATCCACCAGACTGCCGTCCGCATCATAGAAAATATAGATGATCTGGACTCCCGCAACTTCGGTGGAGCCGTTGTTGGTAACTATGACCGAAACTGATATATAGGTATCTCCCGGAGTTAAGCTTTCACTCACCCCCAGCCGGGGGGACAGGTTAAGATTAACTATGGTAGTCGTTCCCGCTTTGATCGAGGCCTCCTTGGTGGCGGATAGATAGGTCAGGTTTTCGCGGGTTGAAACTTCATAGGAGCCGGGCGGGACATTGGCGATCGAATAGTTCCCGCTATTATCCGAAGTGGCCGAAAGAGTGGAAAGGTTATTCAAGGTGACCGTGATGTTGGCGCAATTATTCCCCTCGTTGTCCGTGATCCTCCCGCTTAAGCTTCCCTTGTCGGTTATGGTAACACTGGCGCTGCCGGAGAGGGAGTCGGCCTGCGCCACCACCGTTCCGCTTAAAAGCGAACTTCCCGCGTACAACAGGCCGCTGGCGTCAATGGTCCCGATCCCCCCGGTTAACGACCAGGTGATCGCTTTGGTTAGGACTTGATTGCTGACGTTATAGACCGTAGCGTAGAATTGCTGTTTTTGCAGTTGCCCTACCAGGACAGTGGCCGGGGAGACCACCACGCGATCGGCTACTCCCGAATCCGCCCCACAACCGGTTAAAAACATGACCAGACATAATCCAAGGCAAAGGTTAGACCAATTTGCCATCTTTGACCACTACTCTGCCGCCCACTATGGTGTAGATCACCGCTCCCTTGAGTTTCCAGTCGTGGTAGGGCGAGTTCTTGGACTTGGAGGCGAAATGATTGACATCCACCATCCATTCCTGATTCGGGTCCACGATGGTAAGATCGGCGTCCCAGCCCACCTTGAGCGCTCCCTTCTTGAGATTCAGGATCTTGGCTGGATTGACGGTGAGTTTCTCTATCGCCTTCTTGATGGGCAGGATCTTGGTATCCACCAGTTCGGTCAAGACCAGCGCCAGCGCGGTCTCCAACCCCACCATTCCGTTGGCCGCCCGGGCGAACTCAACGTTCTTCTCCTCTACCCGGTGCGGGGCGTGGTCGGTGGCGATGACATCGATGGTGCCGTCCTTAAGGCCGGCGATCACCTCCTGCACATCGGCCTCCCCGCGCAGCGGGGGATTGACCTTGGCGGCCGTGTTGTAGCCTTCGATCTCCGCCTCCGTCAGGGTGAAATAATGGGGGCAGGTCTCACAGGTGATATTCACTCCTTCCACCTTGGCGCGGCGGATCAGGTCTACCGAGCGGGCGGTCGAGACATGGGCGATGTGGACCCTGCCAAATTCCCGCGCCAGCAGGATATCCCTCATCACCATGGCTTCCTCCGCCAGGGCGGGGATGCCGCCCAATCCTAAGATCGTGGAAGTGTAGCTTTCATTCATGGTGCCCTCGGCCGATAGATGGGGATCTTCGCAGTGTGAGATTATAAGCACGTCGAATTGCCGGGCATATTCCAGCGCCCTTCTTAGTACCGCAGCGTTCAGGACGGATTTTCCATCATCGGAGAAAGCCACCGCCCCCTCCAGGATCATCCTCCCGATCTCGGTGATCTCACATCCGGCTAAACCCTTGGTCACCGCGCCTATGGGATAAACATTGGTGGCCCCTTCCAGGCGCGCCTTGGAAAGCACGTATTTGATCATGGCCGGGGTGTCCAGCGGCGGATGGGTGTTGGCCATACAGGCCACGGAGGTGAACCCGCCCCGGGCGGCCGCCCTCGTCCCGCTGGCTATGGTCTCTTCTTCCGGATCACCCGGATCGCGCAGATGGCAGTGCATATCGATCAGCCCGGGCAGCACCAGCATATGAGAAGCATCGATGGTAACGCCCCGGGCGGAGAGGCGGGAGCCGATGGATTTTATCTTGCCGTCAGAGATCAAAATGTCGGAGGTAGCGTCCAGATTGGACGCGGGATCGATCAGCTGGCCTGATTTGATCAGGAGATCCATATTTTCTTGCGGACTTTGCTGATTATTCCTTTTATCCCTTTGTTCGGTTTCTCTTCGTGCTGCAGTTTAATATAGGCGTGATAGGCCGCGTCCTGCTCGGCCTCTTTCTTGTTTTGCCCGGTGCCCTCCCCCCAGATCTTCCCCCTCAGCTTGACCGCTATCTTGAAGGTGCGCTTATGGCGCGGACCGAGCTCCGACATCACCCGATAATGCGGGAGGTCCCATTTGCGTTTCTGGGCGAATTCCTGCAGGGTCGATTTGTAATCCCGGATGTAGCCTTCCCGGCTGACCTTTTCGGTCTCGCCCCGCAGATGTTCCACGATAAAATCCCGCGCCTTGCCGATCCCGGCGTCCAGGTAGATGGCCCCCACCAGGGCTTCAAAGGCGTTCCCTAAATTACTCTTGCGCTTGGTCCCGCCGGTGCGCTTCTCGTTCTCAGAGAGCAGCAGGTAATGCCCCAGGTTCATCTTTGTGGCGATCTGCGCCAGGGTCTCGTCCGAGACGATGCTGGCCCGGAATTTGGTAAGATCGCCCTCAGGCAGGGAGGGGAATTTATTGTAAAGATACTCGGTGATGGCCAGCTTAAGCACCGCGTCGCCTAAAAATTCCAGTCTTTCATTGTCCGGGACGTTCTGTTCGTGGGCAAAAGAAGAATGGGTCAGGGCCTGGTTGAGCAGGGCTTTGCTCAAGAACGAGACCCGTATCTTTTTCTCCAGTTCCTGGATCTCTTTGTCTCTTTCCATTGACACCTTATTTTACATCAGATACAATTCAATGACAATGGGCATCATCTCACCTATCATGAGCTTTATCGTGGAGCGGGAGACCGGCTTCCCGGCTCCCTCCGAGCGCGACAAGATCAACCGCGCCGTCGAGAAATACAGGAAGATCTTAAGGAATTTCCCGGGACGCGCCGATATCGGGGAGATCAAGTTCGGGCTGGCGGACCTGTATGTGGGCCGCGGGGACCCGGGAGATTATGAAAAGGCCTCCGCCTACTATGAGGATATTTTAAAGACCAGCGGCTCTTTCAATCTGCGGGCCCGGGCCCAGGTGGGCCGGGCCGAGCTCATGGTCCCCGGCATCAACAAGGAAAAGATCGAAGAGGCCATCGAGCTCTGCCGCACCGCCCGCCAGACCCTAAATGACGATCTGAGCGATTTCTTCGTGGCCAAAACCTACATCGTGGAGGCGGATCTCAGATTGGTGCGGGACGAGCCGGGCGACCACGACGCCGCTTTGAAGATCCACGAAAAACTCATCAAGAACCGGCACGCCAACTGGTATTTCAGGGCCCGCGCCCTGCTGGGCAAGGCCGAACTGATACTCTACCATTACCCGGCCAAGCTCTCCGAGGCCATCTCCTTCTGCGAAAGGTCCGAAAGACTGCTCCGGGACCGGCCCGGCGACTATTTTGCCCTGAAAGATAATATCGTGGAATCGGAGCTTAGGATCCGCCGGGGCAAGGGGGAGGATTTTCACCGGGCGCAAAAACTTCTCAAGGAAGTGGTCCTGCTCCCGCATGCCTATCGCGATCTATCGGCCCGCGCCCGGCTGAACCTGGCGGAGATCAGCAAGCACCCCGATGCGCGCAAATACTTAAAAGAAGTGGAGCAGATGGAAGGGCTGGATCCCTATCTCATCGACAAGGCCAAACTCGTAGCCAAAAAGCTCAAAGAAACCGCCAAGAAGAAAAAATAATCATGCGCAGCCGAACTACCGCGGAGAAGATCCTCTCAAACCATTCAGGTCAGGACGCTAAAGCCGGGGATATTGTCATCGCTGATCTGGACTTTATGATCGGGCAGGACGGGACTTCGGGCATGGCCATTGATTCTTTCCGCAAGATGAACGCGAAGAAAGTATTTGATCCCAAAAAGATAGCCATCATCATCGACCACTCCTCCCCCTCCCCCAACGAAGGGGTCTCCGCCATTCACAAAAAGATCCGGGAATTCGCCAGAGAACAGGGGATCACGCTTTACGATATCGGCTGCGGCGTTTGCCACCAGTTGACCCCCGAGCAGGGCCACGTGGTACCGGGGGACTTGGTCATTGGCGCTGATTCCCATACCTGCACTTACGGAGCGATCAATGCGTTCTCCACCGGCATCGGATCCACTGACCTGGCGGCGGGGATGATCTCCGGGAAGCTCTGGTTCAAGGTACCGGAGACCATTAAAGTAGTTTACACAGGTAAAATGCCCAAGGGGATTCATTCTAAAGACCTCATCTTGAATCTGATCGGCAAGATCGGGGCGGATGGAGCGACTTATCTGGCGCTCGAAATTGAAGGAGCGCCGATAGATGAAATGTCGGTGGACGCCCGCTTTACCATTTCCAACATGGCTATCGAATGCGGGGCCAAGGCCGGATTGATGAAAGCCGATAAAAAAGTCCTGGACTGGGTAGCCAAGCATTCAAAGAGAAAATCCAATCCCCAGGAAGCGGATAAAAATGCGAAATATAAACAGGTAATTGAAATTGATGTTTCCAAACTAGAACCGCAGATCGCCAAACCGCATCAGGTGGACAATACCTGCTCCGTCAGTGAGGTTTTGGGCACACCTATCCAGCAGGGTTACATCGGCACCTGCACCAACGGACGGCTGGAAGATTTCCAGATCGCGGCCAAAATATTGAAAGGGAAAAAAGTCAATCGGGACTGCCGATTGATCATTGCTCCAGCCTCCAAGGATATCTTGATGGATATGATAAAAGATGGAACCTTCCAAACTCTTCTCGAAGCGGGAGCGGCCTCAGTTACCCCCGGCTGTGGCCCTTGTGTCGGCACCCATAACGGCGTGCCATCTGACGGAGAAAATGTGATCTCGACCGCCAACCGGAATTTTAAGGGGAGAATGGGAAATCCGAACGCTTTTATTTATCTGGCTTCACCGGCTACCGTGGCGGCCTCGATGATCGAAGGCAAGATCGCGGATCCGAGGAAGTATTTATGAATGGTAAAGCGCGGCGGCTGCCGCAAAACGATAATATCAATACCGATTACATTATTTCGGGAAGATTCAAATTCCGCATTCAAGATCCCGCAGAGCTGGCCAAGCATGTAATGGAAGACCTGGACCCTGAGTTTTACGGCCGCCTGCAAAAGGGCGACTTTCTGGTGGCGGGGAAGAATTTCGGCTGTGGTTCTTCGCGCGAGCAGGCGCCGCAGGCCATAAAGTACGCCGGCATTCCAGCTGTCCTGGCCAAGTCCTTCGCCCGCATCTTTTATCGGAACTGTTTCAACCTGGGACTTTTAGCCATCGAATGCGATACCGATAAGATAAAGGAAGGCGACGAGCTGGAAGTGGATGTTAATTCTGGTATAATAAAAAACAAAGCTCAGGGCTATGACCTAAAAATAGCCCCCCTGCCCAAAACCATGCAAACCTTACTGGCGGATGGCGGGCTGGTGGAGCATTTCAAAAAGCACGGAGGTTTCAAGCTTTGAAAAAACGTTTTGAGATAATCGAGCATCCTTCGGATGTGGGGATCATAGCTTACGGGGAGAACTGGAAAGAAACCTTCGAGAGCGCCGCCTTCGGCATGTTCTCGTTGATGGCCGAGATCTCTGAGGTGGAGATCAAGGATTCCTTTGAGATCGAGGTCAAAGGGGAGGAACGGGAAGAGCTCTTCATCAATTGGTTGAACGAACTGATCTTCCTGGAAGACACCAAGCATGTCCTGCTCAAAGATTTCAATATCTATCACTTGACCGAAAAGGAGCTTAAGGCCCACGTGATCGGGGAGCATATCCAGCAAAATCTTCACGAACTGCACCGCCCCATCAAGGCGGCCACCTACAATCAACTGGAAGTAAAGGAAAAAAAGGCTAAGGTGATATTCGATGTCTGAACTGGATATAACTGTAAAACTGATCCTGGCCTGCATCTGCGGGGGACTGATCGGATACCTGCGGGAGCGGGAGAAAAAGGCCGCGGGCCTGCGCACCCATATGCTGGTCTGTTCGGGATCCACCCTTTTCATGCTGATTTCCATTTACATGGCCAGCATCTTCCCCGGCTCCGATGCCGGACGGATCGCCGCCAATGTGGTGGTAGGCATTGGTTTTATCGGGGCGGGCACCATTATTCAATCTCAGGGTTCCATCATCGGCA
>Ga0315295_10000233_pt1 | contig 47322 bp, 42 predicted proteins | sample YL17G14_0_MG_FD_204453 | JGI IMG/M metagenome (GOLD analysis project Ga0315295, IMG submission 204453) | Sediment microbial communities from Yellowstone Lake, YNP, Wyoming, USA - YL17G14_0 | ecosystem: Environmental > Aquatic > Freshwater > Lake > Sediment | place: USA: Wyoming | collected... | reverse complement strand
GACCTCACCCCCGGTGCCCTTTGCCCCCCCACCCTAACCCTCCCCCTCGGAGGGGGGAGGGAAGGGTGGGGGTGATGCGGTTAGAGATTTTTATGCAACTTTTAGGTTAACTATGTCTCTTTCCCATCTAGGGAAGCAAACTCTTGCAAAAGCTCTTTCTGGCGTTTGTTCAATTTGGTGGGGACTTTGACCGAGATCTGAATGTGCTGGTCGCCTTTTCCGAAACTGTCCAGGTGTGGGATACCCTGACCACGCAAAGTGAAGACCTGACCGCTCTGAGAGCCAGCAGGAATGGAAACCTTCCGGGAACCATTCAAGGAAGGAACCTCAACCTCTGCTCCCAGAGCTGCCTGGGTGAAGGAGATGGGAATCTGGCATAGAATATCATCGCCGTGGCGCTCAAAGAAGGGATGAGGTTCCACATGGAAGACCACATAAAGATCCCCAGGCCGACCTCCCCGTTCTGCTTCCCCCCCTTCTCCATCCACCCTCAGACGGTTCCCGCTATCCACTCCTGCCGGAATCTTGATGGGGATCTTTTGGGGCTTCTTGACCTTGCCCGTGCCGCGGCAATCTGTACAGGGATGAGGAATGAAAAAACCTTGCCCGCGGCATCGCGAGCAGGTTGTGCGCAAGGTAAAGAATCCCTGGGAGTGAGTAATCTGCCCGCTTCCACGGCAGGCCGCACAGGTCTCTTTCTTTGTTCCCGGTTTTATGGCCGTGCCTTTGCAGGTTCCGCAGGTCTCGAGACGTTCGATTTCTATCTCCATCTCCTTACCCAGGGCTGCATCCATGAAAGAGATCGTTAAATCGTACCGGAAATCAGCCCCCTTTCTGGGGCCGGTTGTCCTGCGGCGGCCGGTACCAAAGCCGAAAAAGTCCTCGAAGATGTCACCGAAACTGGTAAAAATGTCCTCAAAACCGGTGAATCCAGAAAATCCCGTTTTCCGAAGTCCTTCGTGGCCGTAACGATCATAGAGCTCTCGCTTCTCCGGGTCGCGAAGGACCTCGTAAGCCTCCGAAGCCTCTTTGAACCTTTCCTCCGCCTCTCTATTTCCTGGATTTCGATCGGGATGATACTGAAGGGCTAACTGCCGATAGGCCTTCTTGATCTCAGCCTCTTGCGCGCTATGTGGAACCCCCAAGATTTCGTAATAGTCTCTTTTGGTCATCTTCTCAGTTTATTCCTCTAATATGGTAAATATTAACATTCTGAGCCTTATTGTCAAGCCGGGGGAAAACCATTTCATTTTGGCTTTATTTCTAGCTCTTTGTATTTTGCTCAGTTTGTGCGCTCGACAAATTTCCCTTTAGGGTTGAAAGGAATTATAAAATAAAGAGGGGTCGGTGAAAGTCCTGCAGCCCATCAAGGGCAGGTGACCAGCAATTGAGGCGAGCTGCTTTTGGGGAAGAAAAGACCTTCAGGTCATCTTAACGACAATGTCGCCGATGAGGTTGGCAGCTTCATCGCCGCGGTCAGCGGCATTGGAGAGATGACGGTAGATTTCCCGCATTTTGAGCATGTAAACCGTATCCGTTCCCTTGAAAAGGTCGGCTAAGGCCCGGTGGTAGGCCTTCTCCATCTCATTCTCGCAGGCCTTGGCCTTGGTGGCATGCTCCAGGGCAAGGTTGGGGTATTTCTGGATTAGGCGAATGGAATCACTCAATTCCCGGGCAGCTTTGCGCAGGATATCGATCATTTCGATGATGTAGTGATTTGGTTTTACCCCGTAAATTTCCATTTCGTCCACGGTTCGATCCGCATAATCCATGACATCGTCGATGGCCCGGGAAAGTGAGAATATATCTTCTCTATCAAAGGGGGTCACGAAGGTCTGGTTAAGCTCTTCAATGAGAATCCGCCGCAGTTCATCGGCCTCCCGCTCCATTTCCTTCACCTTTCCTCTTTGGACTCCATCCTCTCCTTCGGCCCATGCATATAGGGCATCGAGGCCTTCCAAGACCTTTTTGGATTGGGTATGGAGCATCGCACTGAAATCACTTTTCTTTTTCCGAAACCAGGACATTAAGATTTCCTTTCTCTAAGGCCTTCTCTGGGGGTATTTTAGGCCGGGGTTCCGACCTGTCCAGAAAAATTTAGATCCATCTTCGGATTAGCATAAGAAACAAAGCCGAGAGAATGGCTGACCCTGGAATGGTTATGATCCAGGCGAAAAAGATTTGCCGACCAATTCCCCATCGCACAGATCCCAGACTTTGGGCAGACCCCGCCCCAAGGATTGAGGAAGAAACAATCTGGGTTGTGCTTACTGGAAACCCGAACAAAGAGGAGAGGTAAATGATCGCCGAAGAACAAGCCTGAGCGCTGAACCCATGAACTGGCCGCACCTTATAAAGCTTTGTTCCTAATGTTTTCATGATCCGCCAGCCTCCTGAGCTGACCCCTAAAGCTAAGGCGAGAGAGCAAATCAGGATCACCCATTTGGGTACATAGAAGGCGTTCTGAGGCAGCGGCTCGTATATTTTTTCAATCACCTCTGGGGAGATCCCGTGGAAAATAATCAGGGAGAGGCTGATAATGCCCATGCCTTTCTGGGCATCGTTCGTTCCATGACTCAAGGCCAGAGTGACCGAGGTAAGAATCTGCAATCGTTTGAACAGTCGGTTGGCCCGGTAAGGCTTGAAGTTTTCAAAGGTTGAAAAAACAATTTTGGTCAGGAAATGACCGGCAATCAACCCTACGAGGGGCGCAAGAATGAGGATGGCTAAGACTTCCCAGACCTTTGCCCAGTGAATCCATTCAGGCCCTGAACCCATGATTACGGCTCCCAAGAGACCGCCAATCAAAGCGTGGGAAGAGCTGGAAGGCATTCCAAAGTACCATCCTCCCAGATTCCACAAAATCGCCCCGACCAGAGCAGCGAATATTGCGGCCAGGCTGATGTTCTCAGGGCTCACGATCCCCTTACCCAGAGTCTGAGCAACAGCCGTTCCCAGAAACCAGGCCCCGATAAACTCAAAGCCGGCAATAATGAAAAGGGCTTTTCTCGGCCCTAAGGCTCCTGTGATTACCGGGGTGACCACCATGTTGGCACTATCGTTGAACCCGTTGCTAAATTCAAAGGATAGAACGATGGCGATCAGCAGAAAAGCAATGAGCAGGACGTTGGCTTCCAAAAATTCATTCTCCGTAAGCTCGGCGGAGGATTTGAATGGGATGAAAGGTTTTCACGCCGGTTTGTTGGCCAATCTGCATCCGGCAGGCTTCACAATCTGAAATCACCATTCGGGCATTTGTTTTGCGGATCGCCCGGAAAATTTCCTTTCCCACTTCTCTGGCCACTTCATATTTTTCCCGTTTATACCCGTAAGTCCCCGCCAAACCGCAGCATCCTTCGGGCAGCTCAATGACCCTCAACCCAGGAATAAGGGGAAGCAGTTCTAAGGCCGGCAGACCCATCTTCAAGGCCCGAAGATGGCAGGGCACATGGTAAAAATAGGTTTCCTTTATTTCCCGAAAGTCGGTGTTCAGCCTTCCTTCCTCGTATAGCATAAGCAGAAATTCCGATATCTCGTAAGTATGTTCAGCGAGTATGGACGCCCCCGGGAGGTGCAAGATATTTTCATACTCCTGGGTTAAAGTCATCCCACAGCTCGGCGAAGAGAAAACAATCTCAGCTCCTTCTTCGACAATCTTCCTCAAAGACTTTAGATTGCGCTCTCCCAAATTGGCTGCTAAGTCAAATAAATCATTACCGATCAAGGGGAGCCCGCAACATTCTTGTCTGGGGAGAGTGACCTGGAAGCCATTCTTCTCCAGAACTTCCACCACAGCCTGGCCCAGGGTAGGGTCGATATAATTAGTATAGCAGCCGTAGAAATAGGCAATGGGTTTTCCCCTTGTAAGCCCCCTGGAACGGAACCATTTTTCAAAGGTGCGCCTGCGAAAGGCAGGAATTTTTATCCGCCGGTCGATTCCCAGGCCTCTATCCAAAAGCCAGCGGAGAAAACCCCACCCGAAAGCCCAGTTGGAAATAGGTGTGGCCCAACTTCCCAGCTTTTCGAGAAGATAAGAATGGCCGAGGAGCCAATTCCTGAAAGAAGGCTGCCGCTTTCTTCCCCAGGCTTTGCGGGATTGAATATGCATCTCGGAGATGGGTACGTTATGCGGGCAGACCGTCTCGCAGATCTTGCAATAGTCGCAGAATTCAAGCCAATCCGCGGGAATTGCTTTTCTTTGCATTCGGAAGCGCTGGGCATCCGGGCCGGAAAGTTTCGGGCCGGGGAAAAGACCCGTGGCCTTCAGCACCGGGCAGTAAGCATTGCAGATGGAACATTTGATGCATTGATCGAGGTTGGCTTTCATAAACCCTTCTTTACTGCGGAGACCGCCGAGAATAATTTATCCTCTGCTTTCTCCACGGCCTCTGTGGTGCATTCATTTCATTGCCGCTGCTAATTTTCCCGCCATATACCCTGTGGAAATCGCCACCCCGCCCCCGGATTTTTCAGACATAGAATCTGCATGGGCAATGATCCCGCCAGCCGCGAAAAGGTTCGAATAGATGGCTTGGCCCCCGGGATCGATGGGCTTTAGGTGTTCATTCACTTCCACCCCAAAAAGATTGAAAGGCTGTCCCTCTGTACCCAGAAGGCGGGGGTTAAACCATTTCTTTCGGTCCTGGGGGTACAATACGGGCAGATCAAGCAGGGTTTCGTAAATCCGGCCTCGGTCAGAATCGAGCCCTCCCCCGACAAACTTCCCCGTGGCCAAGACAAAGGCGGAAGCTCTATAAAATGGACCCTTTTGCGAACTTCCCAGTGAAAACCCTTTAAGCCTTCGATCCTCAGCCAGGGGGCGTAAGCTGGAAACGCCCATAAAAATGCGCACCCCCCTCTCTCGAAGGTGTGTTTTAAGCAGGTTATCGAGGCGGATGCCGGGAACCGAGGGGGGAGGCATGGGAATCTCGAAGATTTCTGTAGCCATTTTTTCTTTCAAGTCATTCCAGGCCTCAAAAGAAGAATGAAACCCCAGTATAGCAGGTAACCCTAGCCTCTCTCCAGGCCTCAAAAAGGTTTGGGCCCTTTTTATGAATTTTTCCCGGAAGTCTTTTTCATCGAAAGCCCGGGCCAGGTTCAATCCATTAATGGCCTTCCCGCCCAAATCTAACCCCTCCATGTCCCCCGCTCTGAAGGAAGGGGCAATCATTCCTTGAGAATGTAAGAGGTTCAAATTCTCAACGGCCAAAAAAGGGGAGAAATCCTTGAGGCCGGCCAACCCAAGAAGAAGTACACGGCCTGGCAAAGAAAGGGCCCCACTTTTCATCGTCTCTGGAACCAAACAGGTGGGGTGAAAGGTACCGAGCGGGGTGGGTATGAGGAAGTTGGAATCAAAAGTTCCTGCGTAGGGCATTCCATCCGAGCGGCTCAGTCCTAGAAAACAGGCCAGAGCGGAAAGGATCTCTTCCTGTCCCACCTTGACGTAAGGATGGTGAGGATCATTCTGCCGGAGTTGGCCTAAGGCTGTGAGTGGAGAAGAGAGAGGTGTCTTGGAGGTATTAGGAAAATAGCCCAGGCCATCGATGCAACCGCTCGTCAAAGGAAGAGAACCCATGCCTCTGGCTATTATCAAAACGCGGGCCCCCTGACTTTGAGCAGCTTCTGCGGCCATGAGCCCTGCAAGTCCAGCACCAATGACGATGACATCGTAAAACATAATAGGTTTTAAGGATTCAAGGGGGAAAAGCCTGGCATTTCGCGTGGCCCCTGAACCCTGTTTTTAAAAATGGTCCAGGTTAAAGAACTCTGTATACAGCGCCTGAATCAACTGTTCCTCTCTTAGCTGAGGTCCCCAGAGAACAGGGCGGATCCCCTTCCAGCGCTCTTCCAGAAACCTCTTCAATACAGCGAGGGATGTTCCGGGGGGGATTTTCCCTTTTTCTAATAAGAGTGCGGTTAGACGGGAAGAACAAAACCCCCCTTGGCAGGGACCCATGCCAGCCCGCGTTCTTTCCTGCACTTCCTTTAGACTCAGGTTAGAAAGATTCTTGATCTCTTGAAGGATTTCTTCCCTGGATACGAGCTCGCACTCGCAGAGAATCTGTTCGGTTTCCCGAAAGGATTTGGAAAACCGATCCAGGCGGGATCCTAAATCATGAAAAGTATATTCTTTTGGAAAAGGAAGAATCTTCTCGGCAGTCAAACAAAAGCTTTTATTGCCCATTTCTTTACAAATGGCATCCACTGTTCGTTCGGCCATCAGCCGGTATGTAGTCAGCTTCCCGCCAACGATTGAAAATAACCCTTTTATGCCATCCGTTTCCCCGTGGTCCAGCAGGAGAAAATCACGGGTTATCTTTCGGCTGTCTTCATTCGCTTCCCGGGCCCCCATCAGCGGCCTAACGCCCGCATAGGCGCGAATAACTCGGGTGGAGCTGAGTTGGGGGAGCATTTTCTCTCCTTCGGATAGGAGCAGGTCCACTTCCGCCTCATCAGCTGACGGGTCTTCGATCTCCTCAGTCGTTTGCGAGGTTGTCCCGATGATCAAGGCTGGGCCATGAGGAACGAGGATGTCTCCACTGGAGGGTGGTCGGCAGCGGTTGATCACCGAGTTCACCAGGCGATGATTCAGAACGACCAAGCTTCCCTTGGAAAAGACGACCTCCAAAGAGGCTCCGGCCATCCGGGCGATCCTCCCAGCCCAGACTCCAGCCGCATTTACGATAAAACGGCAGGAAATTTGAAAATCTTCCCCTGTTCTCGGGTCTATCGCCCGCAGACCCTTGATGGACCCACCCTCAGATAGAATGGCTACAACTTCGCGGTGCGGAAAAACCTTGGTCCCTAATCGTTCAGATTCTTCCACGTTGGATCGGATCAGGCGGAAGGGATCGATTGAGCCATCCGGAACGGCCAGAGCCCTTTTAATATGTGGGGACAGAGATGGTTCTTTCTGCAACACTTCGGCTACTGGGATCTCCTTTGCCGGAAGGCCAACCTTCTCACAGGCCCTGAGAAGCTCCTCAGGGTAGTTTGGGGGATCTTGGGGCAGAGAGAGGAAGAGTCCGCCGGTCTCCTCGACACAGGGAGGCGCGATCTTTTTCAGAATCCAATTTTCAAGAATGCATTCACGGGCCGAATCCGGATCGTTTACCGCATACCTAGCGCCGCTGTGCAGCAGACCATGGTTTCTTCCAGAGGTTCCGCTGGTGAGTTCATTCTTCTCGAGAAGTATGGCCTCGATCCCACGTAGAGTAAGGTCGCGCAGAACTCCTGCCCCCGTAGCTCCCCCACCAATCACTACGACTTCAGTTTTCATAGTCAATCAGCTTCCGGCGTTCAGCGCTCAGCTTTCAGCCAAAAAAAACCGACAGCATCCGCGAGAACAGATGATCATAACCTTTTTTGTGCTTCGTCTTGCTGACTGCTGATAGCTGAGTGCGCCTTTTATTTTATAATCTCAACCACACTCTCCCAAACATAATCAGGCTGAATGCCCGATTGCCGCAGGGCTTCTCGATTGGTCACGCCCGTTAGAACAAGGGCCGTGGCCATCCCTGCTTTTTTCCCCATGACCATATCCGTCTCCAGTCGATCACCTACGAGGAGACAGTCCCGTGGACGAAGGCCCATGGCCTCCACTGCTACCTGAATCATGATATCCGAAGGCTTGCCCACGATGATCTCAACCTTCTTCCCCGTTGCCCCTTCCACAGCCCCGATCATAGCCGCGCAATCCGGTATTTCCCCCCCTTCCACCGGGCAGGTGCGGTCTGCGTTCGTAGCCACGAAATGGGCACCCCTTTTAATGGCTTGGAGGGCGATATTCAATTTTCGGTAATCGAAAGTCCGGTCAAAGGAGGCGATCACATATTGAACTTCTCCCGGTTCCTCGCTGATGCGGAATCCCTCCTGGCGCATTTCAGCGATCAGAGGCGGTTCCCCGATGACAAAGATGGCCGCACCGGGAGCCTGATGGGAGAGCCATCGGGCCATGACCAGGGAGGAGTTGATCACTTCTGATGGTTCTGTTGGGATACTCAGGCGGGTAAGTTTGGCTGCGTAATCTTCTCGAGTCTGGAGAGGCTTGTTCGAAAGATAGACGATCCTTTTGTCTAAGGATTTCAATTTTTCAATCGTTTCTTCAGCGCCCGAGATGAGCTTCTCTCCCCGGTAAATTGTGCCGTCGAGGTCGAAGATATAACCCGAGAAATGTAAGCCCCCCATACATATTTCCTTATACCTAAAATGGCAATATTTTTCTATTGAAAGCTGAAGGATTCCTGATCTCTTATTAACTCTAAGTGGCCGGAGGAATTGTTGTCAATGACAAAAAATAGATCGATTTTAGAAGATTGAAGGGCCTAATGAAAAACTGTTTTTCCAGAGCGAATACCATCCTGATATTATTGTTGACATTCTTTTTGCCCTACGTTATTTTTACAGCATAGCAATTTGATAAAGCAATTCTTTTTGGTTTTCAATACTTACGTTAATTACGTTCTGCAAGGAGGATTACGGAAATGGAACGAAAAATGATTGTAGGGGTCATTCTTCTACTTTCCCTATTTTTCCTGCTTCCTTCTTCTCCCGCTGGCGCGCAAGCGATCGAGAATGAACTCTATCTGATTACCCCCGTCTCCAAAGATGTCCATGACCCGGCGCTGAAGGAGTTTGCCGCCTATGCCAAGAAAAAATGGAACATCGCCGTGAAAACCAGTGCCATTCCTAAAGGGACGCCGGTGGCCTATGGGCAGATTTTGGAATGGAAAGGTCGGCCCCAGGCCGATGTTTTCTGGGGTGGAGAGGGAACGCTTTTCGACAGTCTGGCTGCAGAAGGGCTTCTGGATCAAGTTATGATTCCCAAGAAGATGTGGGATGAGATTCCGGCCACCATAGGGAAACCCGTGGGCCTCCCCCTGAAAGACCCGAAGAAATTCTGGGTGGGAACCACCCTGGAGCCATACGGCTTAATCTACCAGCCGAAATTGCTGAAGCGCTTGGGGGTGGAAATCAAAGACTGGGATGACCTGCTCAACCCGAAACTCAAGGGACAGATTGCCCAATGCACACCTGACCGTTCGAGCTCCAGCCATGCTTCCTATGAGGTAATTCTCCAGACCTACGGCTGGGAGAAAGGTTGGGATTGGCTGAAAAGGCTGGCTGTGAATACGGGAATCTTTACCGCCCGCTCCCGCGACGTTCCCAACGTGGTGGCCAAAGGAGAATTTGCCGTGGGGGTTGCCGTGCCCAGCTACATGGCCTTTGCCGAGGTGCTGGGGGGATACGAGATCATTTTCGTTTACCCCAAGAATGCCTATGTTACGCCCGAACCCATGGCCGTCCTCAAGGGAGCACCCCATCCCAAGGCAGCCCACGCTTTCGTCGAATTCCTGTTGACCGAGGAAGGGCAGAAGATATTCATGGAACGGGGGCTCTATGCCATCACCTCCAAGTATAAAGTGCAGGGAGCTCCAGGCTCCAATGCCGAGAAGGCCGTTCAATTTACCGCTGGACTGAGATCCTTCTATGACATCCAAGTGGGAAATGTCTATGATGACAAGATCGCCGGGCAGAAGAAGAGGATCGAAGAGGTAAACTCCTATTTCCGGAAAGAGATTGCCGAGAAACACAAGGAAATCATTAGGGAGAAGTAAGAATCTAACTTCTCTCAGCTCGCTATCGTAGGAAAACTCCTCGAGGGGCAGCCCTCGGGGAGTTTTTCCATTAAGAGTATTCCTTTGCATTTCACCCTTGAAAGTCCGACCCGTATATGAATATTCAGCTGAAAAACATCGTGAAAAGGTTTGGAACACTGGAGGCCGTGAGCCACGTCTCCCTGGAAATCCGGGACGGTGAGCTCTTCACCCTCCTGGGGCCTTCAGGTTGTGGCAAGACGACCATCCTTCGTTTAATCGGCGGATTCCACAGACCCGATGAAGGAGAGGTCTATTTTGGGGAGAGAGCGGTATCGGGGATCCCCCCATATGAACGGAACATCGGGATGGTCTTCCAGAACTACGCCCTCTGGCCCCATATGACCGTCTTTGACAACATTGCCTACGGCCTCAAGCTCAAAAAGCTCTCCAGGGACGATATTTCATCCGAAGTCCTACATGCCCTTAAGCTGGTCAACCTGGCAGGCCTGGAAAAACGCTATCCGGGGCAATTGTCGGGAGGACAACAACAGCGGGTGGCCCTGGCCCGGGCGCTGGTCTTGAACCCGGACGTGCTCCTCCTGGACGAACCGTTAAGCAACTTAGACGCGAAGATTCGCCTCCAGGTGCGGGCCGAGATTCGCAAACTTCAGAAGGACCTGGGTATAACAACCATTTATGTCACTCATGACCAGGAAGAAGCCCTCACGCTTTCGGACCGGATTGCCGTCGTCGACCATGGAAAATTACAGCAGATAGGTTCCCCTCGGGACCTCTATGCCAAGCCGGAAAATCCTTTTGTGGCTGACTTCATAGGGATCAACAACCTGATCCCCGGGGAGGTCCGGGAAATCCAAGAGCGTGACCGGGCGATGAAGGTCCAAACTGATGTTGGCTCCATGGTCTGTACTTTAGAATGGCCCTTCAAACCGGGGGATCGTTGCATGATCAGTGTCCGGCCGGAGACGGCTTCCATCAGCCAGGCAGAAGAGAAGCAGGAAGAGGTAAATGTAATCTCTGGTACCGTTAGTTTCGCCTCCTATATTGGCAACACGATTCGATATGACGTGGAAATCCAGAGCGGCAAGATCTTCAAGGTGGATATTCAAAATCCTTGGTACCACCAGGTTCTTCCCCTGGGGGAAAAAGTTTTGGTGACTTTTCCCCAACAAATTACCCTAGGGATTCCCGTCCCCTGAAGAGAGAATTCTGACGTGAGTCCTCAAAGCGAGACAACGATAGCTCTACCTCAGGTTCGGTTCTGGGCCCAGATGAAGCTCGGCGGCTGGCTGGGATATGGGGCGATCTGGGCCTTTTTCTTTGTATTTCTGATTTACCCCTTGATCCGCCTCTTTTATGACGCCTTTACGACCCCTGAGGGGGTCTTTACCCTGAATAATTTCTACGATTTTTTTACTGACGCTTATTACCTCAAATCCCTGATTAACTCCCTTCTTCTGGGGGGAGCGACGGTCGTTACGACCTCGATCCTGGGTATTGCCATCGCTTACCTTCTCTTGCGTTATGAATTTCGCGGAAGAAATCTTTTTTCTTTCCTCACGATCGTCCCCATGATCATGCCTCCCCTGGTCGGGGTAATGGGGTTTGTATTCATCATGGGCCGGGCCGGGACCGTGAACGTAATCCTGATGGACTATTTCGGTTTCACGAAGCCGGTGAACTTCATGTATGGCATCCATGGTGTCCTGCTAGTGGAAACCCTCCATCTCTTTCCTCTCATGACCCTTTCCATTGTGGATGCCCTGGGAAAGATCGACTTATCTCTCGATGAGGCGGCGGAGAGTGTCGGGTCCCGGGGGCTGCGAAAATTCTGGGACATCACCTTTCCGCTTACGACCCCCGGCTATGTCTCCGGCGCTCTTCTGGTTTTCATCTGGACTTTCGCTGATTTTGCGACTCCCCTGGTGGTAGGAATTGACGACCTCCTCGCGTCGCAGGCCTATCTGAATATCGTTCAATTTGTAGACCGCCGGCTTTTCAAAATGGGGATCGTCATTTCCGCCATCATGGTCCTGCTAGCCATCTTATTCTTAATCATCGCGAAGAAATACGTGGCCATTAAAGACTACAGCTCCCTTTCTTACTCCAAGATTGAAAGGAGAAGGCTTACCCCCTGGGGGCAGGTTCTGGTTTTGATTTTCCTGATTGTCGTGCTGATCTTCGCCTTCATTCCCTACCTGGGAATTGCCCTCGATTCTTTCGGCAAGGGCTGGGCCCTCACTCCGATCCCAGTAAAGTATACCCTGCAGTACTTCGAGCGGGTAGCCATTGAAACTCCCAAGTTCATCATCAACAGCCTGCTTTATTCGGGAATCTCCGTCCTCATCTGCATCCTCATTGGGGTTCCTGTAGCCTGGGTGATGGCCCGGACGAAACTTCCCGGGAAAGACCTCTTGGACTCTCTTACGACGTTGATCCTGGCATTACCCGGGACCGGGATCGGTATTGCCTACCTGCGGGCTTTCAGAGATCCCCTGCCGTTTATGAACACAGCTCTGATCGGTATATGGATCGTGATTCCCCTCGTGCTGGGAGTTAGAAGACTTCCGTACACGGTCAGAGGAACTTTTGCTTCTCTCCTTTTAGTCCACAAATCCGTAGAGGAAGCTGCCGAAAGCGTTGGAGCCACAAAGACGAAAACTTTCAAGGACATAGTAGCCCCTCTTATTTGGAAAGGGATTCTGGTTGGAGCACTTTATTCGTTCATCCTGGCCTTGCAAGAAGCTTCGGCCACCCTTCTCCTGGTGATTCCCGGACGAGAGATGATGACCGTAGGAATATTCAATTTCTACATCGGGGGCTCTGTAAATGAAGCGGCTGCGCTCGGGCTTGTCCTGATTATCCTCGGGGCCCTCTGCCTATGGACGATCAGCAAGCTTGCCGGGACTCGTATGGGCGGAGTGTTTGGTTAAATACTGTAATTATTGGACGCAGATTTGCGCAGATTTTCAAGATTGAAATTTAGAATACAGGAGTCAGCCCCGCTGAAGGCAGGGCCAAAGGAGGGCCGCAAGCCAGAATTATGAAGAAAAGCAAAACATATCTCCTGAATTCTCTCGCATTAGCATCTTTTTCTGCGTGCATCTGCGAAAATCTGCGTCCTATTAGGTTTTTACCATGAAAACTGGAAAACTCTGGGGTAAGAGATTTGAAAAAGAGCCAGCGGCTTTGGCTGAAATCTTCACTTCGGGGAGAGATGTACGGGGGACTCCGCCGGCGGACGAACGGTTGATCCCCTATGACCTCTGGGGAAGCCGGGCCCACGTCCTCATGCTGGCCAGGCAAAAGATTCTCCCAACGCGGGAAGCTCGGGCCTTGATCAAAGGCCTGAAAGCAATAGAGGCTTCTTGGAAAAAAGGAGAGTTTCACCTGAATCCGTCCCAGGAAGATGTGCACAGCAACATTGAAAGCATGCTGATTAAGAATTTTGGATTGGAAGTAGGGGGGAGACTCCATACGGCCCGCAGTCGCAACGACCAGGTGGTTTTGGACATGCGCCTTTATCTTCGGGATTGCGCTCTGGACTTTGCTAATGAGCTCACTTCCTTGGGAAATATCCTCTGCGATCGGGGCCGGAGGCATCGGGACCTAATCCTTCCTGGATATACTCACCATCAGCCAGCTCAGGTAACCACGTTGGGCCATGTATGGCTTTCTTTTGCCGAGGCTTTTCTCAGGGACAGCCAACGTTTTCGAGACTGGTATGGGCGTTTCAACCAAAACCCCCTGGGCTCCATGACCGGTTACAGCACGACCTTCCCCATCGACCGCAAGGTAACTTCAAAGCTTCTTGGATTCGATGGCCCGTGCCGGAATTCCTTGGACCCGATCCAGAATCGCTGGGAGCCGGAAGCGGAGATGGGGTTTGCCGTGGCCAGTATGATGAATCATTTAAGCTCCCTGGCTCAGACCCTTATTCTTCTCAGTACCGGCGAGTTCAGCATGCTCAGGCTGGATGATGCCTATTGCTCGGGAAGCTCGATGATGCCCCAGAAACGCAACCCCGACCCTCTCGAGGTGATGAAAGCCAAAGCGGCTGTAGCCCAGGGTTTATTGAGCAGCTTGCTTTCCATTGGCCGGTCTCTTTTTATGGGGTATAACCGTGACACCCAATGGACCAAATATCTAATCATGGATTTGGTAGACGAGTGCTTGCTTGCTCCAAGGGTAATGTCTGAGCTCATTACTTCCTTGCAGGTCAACGAAAAAGCAATGGCTGCCCTATCCCGGGTGAGGTTTATCACCGCCCCAGATCTATTGGAACGAATCGTTCAAGAGTGGGGACTGCCTTTTCGTAGGGCCAAAGGGGCGGTGGAAAAGGCGGTGAAATATTCCGAAGCCGAAAGGGCGGAAAGCATCTCCTTCTCTGCCCTGAAAAGGGCATTGCAGGAAGAAGGGGTAAGCCTCAAGATTGATGAGAGATTTGTGCTGAAGGCCCAGGAGCCCAAGCTCATCGTCGCTCGCCGGAAAGCCATCGGCGGAACTTCTCCGCAGGCTCTGCAAAAAAATATCCTTTCCGTTTCTCTTCAGCTACATACTTTGCAGAGATGGCTGTCCCGGAAAAGGCAACAGCAATCCACAGCCAAAACGCGCTTAGCCGAGATGGAGAGAGGTCTTTAGAAGAATATTCTTTTTCCCAACGAACTCCGCATTAAATTGGGATGCTGATTTTTTCATCCCCTCACCTCTCCTCCGAATCAGCCTTGCCAATCACATCTTGCGCCAAGGTTTGAATCTTGCCCTCGCTCAGGAACGATTCTCCTGGATAGGGGAGAGTTTCCCCTCCCTCCCCTATCCAAAACCTCGCTAATTCGACTTGCCTTTTTCTATTCTCCCTTCCCTTTTTTCCCCAGCTTGCCTTCTTCCGCATCTCTCCGGATTGATCGATGGAGCCGGTCGAGCTTGAAGATCGTCTCCATATCCTGAAGATTGCTGATCCCGGCATAGCCCATTCGAATCATATTCACCAAGGATTCGCCCTTGGTCCACTCGACAAGATATTTGGGATCTTCCACAACCATGGTTAGGTCTGGGCGGGGAACTCTCTCCTTCCCCACCTTGATCCGCTGTTTATCGAGGATCAGGCCAAATTTTCCTCCGCCAGTCTGCACCTGGATCTTGCGGGTCCAGTTCGTAAGGTCTCTTTGGGCCCGCGGGCTTTTGGGAATCTCTTTCACGAATTTGCCAACCGCTACCAGCAGGCTCGAGAAAGGTTTCTTATAGGTATCGGTTACCTTTGGTTCGACAAGCTCCTGGCTCTTCCAGGTGAGCTGCGTTTCCTCCACCCCGTTCTTGTCCCGAAGTCTTTCTGGGACCTCGGCCAGGGGAACGGCGAAGTAATCGGTGGAGAACCCCATCCGGAACTTCCGGAAGATGATCTTCACCTTCGTTCCGCGCTGGAATATTCCGGGCTTCAAGAATCCAGTCGTGGTAAAGACCTGAATGGGTAAGGCGGATTGAGATTCACCCAGGATGACCCGGCCCCGACCAAAAGGGGCATACCTGGCGAACCTCGCGTTGGCAAAGACCGTAATCGGCGGCGTTCCGAGCATCCAGCCTACCTGGGGCAATTCCAGGCCCACTTCCAGGTCAACCAGGCTGAAATCCTCCTTCTGACAAACCGGGCAACGCCTCATATAGGGCGGGCAAATGATCATTTGGCACTTGGGGCACTGAGCGCCAATAATCTTCTTCTCCTTCATCACCGCCAGGAAGAAAGGGGAAATCTCACCCGCGCTGGCCCAGTAAGTGGTGAACATGGGTTCAGTCCGTTCGAGGCAGACCACTTTATCCTCGGGAAAGACGGTGATCCGGCTCATCACCTCAGGGATGGCCTCATGAGGGATCACATACTCGCCCGCTCTTCTCATTACCTTTTCCATCAGATCACCCCCTTTCGCAGAATGGCCACGCCACCGTATTGGGCTGAAGAGGCTCCGGTTCCATGGACCAGGGCATACTCAAGATTTCGCCCGATCAACTCCCGTCTGGCCGACCAGGCTGAAAACATATTGCTGCCGCCGACGAAGTGGCCCCCATAGATGAGGCCGCCGGAGGGGTTGACCAATAACCGGCCATGGGGGGCCATAATCTTCTTCTCAATCAGATCGTCCGCGTGGCCCATGGGGACGAAGCCCATCTCGGCCATGGTGATCTCCAATTGAGGAAGGAAAGCATCATGGAGTTCAACAACATCTATTTTCTCGGGGACCACATCCGCCATTTCGTAAGCCGCCTTTGCTGCCAAGTGGTCTGATTCAATCCTTCCGGGCAATTTGTGAGGATGCTTGATTCCCCACCAGTAAGGCTCATTGGCAAATCCAAGGCCCTCGATCCAGATCGGCGGTTTCCCGGCATTCTGGCAAATTTCCTCAGCCGCACCTTCCGCCGCAAAAATGAGGCAACAGGCCCCTTCGGTATAGACGCACGTTTCCAGTTTCTTGAATGCCGGCTCGATGATCCAGGGAGAATTTTCCACTCGTTCGGGAGTTACGATCTCATCGCGGCGCTGAGCGTTTGGATTGTTCTTGGCCTGCTCGCAAAGAATCCTCAAGATTTCTCCGCGCACGGGCATCTTGAGGTCATGGGGATAATGGTCTAGGTAGGAAAGGATCACTTCGGCGTAAGAGTCCGAGGCTGTAGCCCCTTGATCCCGCTCGAAAAGCGGATCCCAGGACCAGGCAATCGTCTGCACCACTTCGGGGGTCTGGGTTTCGCTCATAAAATCGTAGCAGTCCGTGGCCTTTTCCGTACCCACACAGAGCACGATGTCATGCCGGCCGCTGGCGACCATGTCGTGAGCAACCATAAAGGTGTAGATACCGGTTGCCCCGCCGTTGGTCACTCGAACCAGGGGTTTAAAAGCCAGTCCCATATGCCCGAGGAAAGAGCTTTCCGGAATCGCCTGCCGGGCAAAAATATCGTTGTATAATCCGATCGCCCCACCCTCCACCCTGGAAATGTCCAGCTTGGCATCCTGAAGCGCACCCGAAACGGACCACTGGCCAAGCTCCCATAGAGTCTTCGAAAGCCAGCGGCCTCGACAGGGGGTTGTGAAGGCGCCAACGATGGCAACCTTTCTTTTGGGAACTTTTCTCATATTACCTCCTTTCTTTTGATTGGCCTCCTAAATCTCCCTTCATTCGTATAATAATCTTTCGAAACCTCCTTTCTATCCCGGGCCTTGATTTATGGAACATCAAGCAGCAGGGGAAGCAATTCTAAGTTTCCCCTGAAAAATTACCATTTATAAAAAATTCATGTCAATCCCTATTTTCTCTGCCTTTCCCAAGCCAAGGCAGAACGGGCCTCTGCTTCCCAAAACGGTCATTTGATGCGGAAACTTTGTGGGTCGCCGGATCGGGAGCATAATAATACCCCTTGGGGGCTGAAGCATTTTGCAGAGTGGGGAAGGAGGAAATAACAATTGACTTTTCTGCGGGAAAATTGTAAAAAAGTCTTCGGAAAAAGGAAAAAACGGGGCTTCGTGCTGCGCCAGGCCCCTTTTTCTAGAAGTCCCGGAATGGAACCCTGAGGAAATCAGAAAAATCCTTGGAGACGGCCAGCAATGTATTCCCTCCCTTACCCGAGTGAGTATTCAGAGATAGAAGCCGCGAAATTTTTTACCAGTCTCCAGAAAAACTTCATCAAAAGGAGGTTTGGCTATGGGTGAGCGATCGAAGGTCTGGTACATGGACGATCGGGCCGCAGGCGCCCAGGACAGCCTGGTAATCAAAATGCTGGAGGTGTTTAAGGGCGCCGGCATCCCGGATAAAATCAAGCCCGGGGACGACGTGGCCATCAAAGTTCACATGGGAGAATGGAATAACACCTCTTACCTGCGCCCGGTTTATGTTCGGGCCCTGGCTGATGAAATTAAGCGCTTGGGAGCTGTGCCATTTGCCGTGGACACGACCACGATCCCCTACACAGCCTTTCCCACCCGCACTACAGCCGTGGATTATTTGAACACCGTCCACCGCAATGGATATGATCCCGGGGTGATTGGCTGCCCCATCATCATTGCCGACGGCTTCCTGGGATTGGACGATGTTCACGTGGACCTTCCCGAGGGTATGATCCTCAAAGAACAATACGTGGCCATGGGAATTTTTATGGCCGATTACATGGTTGTCCTTTCGCACTTCAAGGGTCATCCCCTGGGAGTTTACGGCGGAGCTCTGAAGAACATCGGCATCGGGGCCGTTTCTCGCCGGGGGAAATATAACTGCCACATGAGCCGCCATCCCAAATATGGGATCCACCAGCGGCCTTACTACGCCCATCTTTGCGTGGGAAAAGAATGTCCCCAATGGACTCTCTGCCAGACCGTCTGCCCGGAGGGCGCCTTTACCCTGCGGGAAGATAAGAAGCCGCACATCCAGCTGGACCGGGATAAGTGTACTGGCTGCTTAGCTTGCGCCCATCAGGTGATGTGCGGGGTGGTTTTGCCCACCGAGGGGTTTTTCGAGGCCTTAGCCGTGGCCATTGCCGATTCTGCTTTGGCCGTCAGCAAAGTCGTTGGAAAAGAGAAGATGTCCTTTATTAATCTGGCCATTGACATGTCCCCCTGGTGCGACTGTGTTCCCTTCAGCGACCGCAGCGTGGTTCCCAACCTGGGGGTATTGGCTTCCTATGACCCTGTGGCCATAGACCGGGCCACTTTGGATTTGACCACTCTTTCCTTTGGTGTTCCAGGGTCCAGTGCCGAAGAGAAAGGGGTGATGTTTCCGGGCTCAGACAAATTTTCAGCCGCCGGCTCCTTTGTCGGCGCCAGCCAGAACATCCAGTGCAACGTGGCTGAGAAGATTGGCCTGGGCTCAAAGGCTTATGAACTAGTCAAGCTTACCCCTCCAGAGGATTACTCACCCTACATGCTTGACCGCCGTCCGGCGGGTTTAACCCTGGGACGCTTCTACCGCAAGCAACACTGGCTTCCCAAAGAAGGGTTTAAACGGGCGCCAGAAATTAATTTCGAGGAGGTGAGGTAAAATGGCCAAAGGATTCATGGGAAAAATCTTGCGCGTGGACCTTTCCAGAGGGAAGGTTAACGAGGAACCCCTTAACGATCGGATCGCCGCCCAATATCTGGGTGGATCGGGCTATGGCGCCCGGGTTTTATACAACGAAGTTCCCCCCACCGTCGATCCTCTGGGGCCGGAGAATAAGCTGATTTTCATGACTGGGCCGATGACCGCTACCCGCTTCCCCACAACTGCCCGGTATGTGGTGGTCACCAAATCTCCTCTCACGGGCATCATGGTCAATGGCAGCTCTTCTGGATATTGGGGAATGGAATTCAAAAACACCGGCCACGATGGAATCATCATCGAAGGAAAGTCCCCCACGCCTGTCTATCTCTACATAAAAGACGATCAGGTGGAGATCAAAGACGCCTCCCATCACTGGGGAGAAGACGCCCTGGCCACTCAGGACTTGATCCGGAAAGAATTGGGAGACCAAAAGATCCGGGTGGCCTGCATCGGCCCTGCAGGAGAAAAGCAGGTGCTTCTCTCCTGCATCATCAACGATGAAAGCCGCGCCCCAGGACGGGGTGGCAATGGGGCTGTCATGGGGTCCAAGAACCTGAAGGCCATCGCTGTCCGGGGTAGCCGGAAAGCGGAAGTGGCGAACGAATTCGTTTACAACGAGGTGGCCCGCAAGGTGGCCACATCCGTTACTGCCCACCCAACCATCGCCATGCTCTCTACTTACGGAACGGCGAATAACATGGATACCATGTGGGTTCCCGGAGACATTCCCATTAAGAACTGGCAGGAAGGGGGCTGGGTTGAAGGGTGCATCAACTTGGGTGGAAAGAAGATGGTCGATACCATCCTGAAGCCCCATGCGGCCTGCTGGAACTGCCCAATCCGCTGCGCCCGGTGGGTGAAGGTGGAGGAGCCCAAGTATGCCTTCGAAGGCGGAGGGCCGGAGTATGAAACCCTGGGATCGCTGGGCAGTATGTGTCTGATCGACAACCTCAACGCTGTCGCTTACGCCGGGCACCTATGCAACCAGTACGGTATGGATACCATCGGCGTAGGCTGCACCATTGCCTTCGCCATGGAGGCTTTCGAGAAAGGTGTCCTGACGGAGAAAGACACGGGAGGAATCAAGCTCACCTGGGGCAATGCGGAAGCCTTGGTCGAGATGGTGGAGCTCATGGGCCAGAAAAAGGGGCTTGGTGAGCTCCTGGGGCAGGGAACCCGCAGAGCTGCCCAGAGACTGGGAAAGGGGAGTGAGCATTACGCCGTGAATGTCAAGGGGATGGAAGTCCCCATGCATGACCCCCGGGCCTTTTTTTCCATGGCTGTCAATTATGCCACGGGACCTCGCGGGGCCTGCCATTTACAGGGCCTTCCCTATATCTTTGAATTGGGGATCATTTTCCCCGAAGCAGGAATCAAACACTTACAGGGGCGCTTTGATAAAGATGGCAAAGGTCTCGCTGCCAGGGCTGCTCAATGTTCCAGTGCGGTGATTAATTCGCTTGTAACTTGCATTTTTGCGGCACTCGGTTTGCAGCCCTCGGTCATCGGGTTTTTGATGGGCGCCTGCACGGGCCAGAATTATACGGCCCAAGAGATCGTGACCATGGGGGAGCGGATTATCAACTTGACGAGGGTCTATAACCTCCGGGCCGGGATAACCGGCAAAGATGACCGCTTGCCACCCCGCCTGCTCGAGCCAACAAAGGAAGGTGGACACGCCGGCAAGGTTCCGGACATCGCCTATCAAATTAGAGATTATTACAAAGTCATGGGTTGGGATGAGAAGGGTATACCAACTCCCGATCGCCTTAAGCAGATCGGCCTGGAAGATATCATTCCAGATCTACCGAAATAGATGGTTTTCAGCAAACAGCTTTCAACCTTCTGCTAATGATCAAAAGAACATTTCGTTAACTGTTCGCTGATGGCGGAAAGCTTTTTTCTCTGGAGAAAAGATTCATTGGCCCGCATTCTGATAACAGGGGGGGCAGGAAACCTGGGCACAGCATTGTCTCAACGGCTTCTCCAGGAAGGTCATCGCCTGCACATCTTTGACCTCCCCCAAGCTGATTTTTCCTTCCATGAAGCCTGGGGAACAGAGATCATCAAAGGAAGCCTCCTGGACTTTGACACCCTCCTTCAAGCAGTGACTGGGATGGATGTAATTTTCCATCTGGCTGCCATCCTGCCCCCGGCCAGCGAGAGGGATCGGGAGCACACCTTCCAGGTCAATGTCCAGGGCACGGATTTTCTGCTCCGGGCGATGAAAGAGCTTTCCCATGAAGTCCGTTTGATCTTCTCATCCTCGGTCTCGGTTTACGGAGATACGAGCAAAGGAAGTCCGCCAGTCAAGATTGATCACCCACTGAAAGCTTCCGATCATTATTCCGAGTCTAAAATATGCTGCGAAGAGAACATCCGGATGCAGGCAAAAAAATACACCCTTCTGCGCATCAGTGGGATAGCCATCCCAGCTTTCATGGATCCCCCGGAAGTCTGGCAATTCCGGCCGGATCAGAGGATTGAAATGATCGCCATCGCTGATTTGGTTACCGCCCTGGTTAAAGCTATGGGGTCAGCAGAGGCCCAGGGTAAAATCTTTAACCTCGCCGGCGGAAGCGGATGGCAGATGTACGGGAAGGATTTTGTTGAAGTGTTCTGTCTGGCCATGGACCTTCCCATGGCCAGACAGAGATTTCAAAGCCAGCCAGGGTGGTTTGACTGGTATGATACTGCGGAATCTCAGAAGATTCTGTGCTACCAGAAAACTTCTTTTGAGACTTTTGAAAACCAACTACGGAGGGCTTTCGAAGAAGCCATGGCTTAAGAGCTTTCAGCGATCAGTAATCAGGAAGACATCGCTGGAAGCCGAGGGATCACTCAAGGAGGTCTTGTGACGGGAAAAGAATATTTAATAGAAGTAATCGAAATCTGCAAGAATTGTCAAAGCCTGGCCGAGGCATTGGGGGAAGCAGGGAAAAAGGTTGCCTTCCTCAAAATAATAGAGGAACAAAAGTCCGTGATCGAAAATATGATGGATCGGGTCTTTTTCAAAACCCCCAAGGGAGCCAACAACGCCTCCATTGTCCTGGAAAGCGCCCAAAAATTGCAAAGCCTGCTGGCAAATCCTTCCCCGGGCTCAGACGAAGAGCGGGAAAAACGCTGGCCCGAGGCCGAGGAAGGGTTGCAGGAGTTCGCCGAAAGGGTGGAAGGCATGGTCCAAGCCGCCCAGGGAAAAACCTTGGCCTTTACCTGAGAGGGAGTGTTTGAAAATCAGAGTTCATTTCCTGGGAATACTGGCGAAGTATTTCCGGGTGGATGCCATTGAGCTTGATCTCCCCGGAACTCCTACCTTAAAAAACCTACTCGCCCACGTAGGAAATCAATACGCTGGCCTTTTGCCTTCAGAAATCTGGGATCGGGAAAAGAAAACTTTTTCTGCCTCCCTCTTCATCAGGGGGAAAGAGCGTGATCTCAAGAATCCTGAAGAACCCCTTTTAGAAAATGAGGAGGTCTACTTTCTGCTCCCTCTGGCCGGCGGATGAATGCGAAACCCTAAAAATGAACCCCTCAAAAAAAGGCCGGAGTAAAACTCCGGCCTTTTGCATTTTTGCTGAAAAGTAGGGAATTTAGCTTTTCAGTACCTCGACCTCGATCTTTTTCGGAAGGGAATGCTCTTCCACTGGGGCCGTAATCTCCAGAACTCCGTCATGGTACTTGGCTTTGATCTGATCTGTCTTCACGCCTTCGGGAATGGCCATACTGCGCTTGAACGACCCGTAACACACTTCCCCGTGCATCATCGCGCCTTCCTCAATTTCTTCCCTTCTCTTGCGCTCCCCCTCGATGGTCAAGCACCCTTGATCGGCCGTCAAATGGACATCATTCGGGTTCACCCCGGGAAGGTCCACTTTTACCACAAAGCTGCCGTCATGACGATAGCTTTCCACTCGAGGACAAACGCAACTGCCTTCCTCCGAGAACTCTATGGGTTCCACGAATTCACGGAAAAGCTCATCAACGTCCCGATCCCATCTTATCAAATCACGGAACGGATTCAATCTAATCAGGTTGGCCATGTCAAACACCTCCTTTTCCACCATTGCAGCTCCGGGCTGCGAATGCTTCCTGGCCCTTCATTTTTTCAACTTCTACCTTCACCGCCTTCGGAAGAAGGGCTTTATCCATGGGCACTGAAATTTCTAATACCCCGTCATGAAACTTGGCCTTTATTTCTTCCACCTTCAGGCCTTTGGGAATGGGCATGGACCGCCGGAAAGATCCATAAAAAACTTCTTTTCTCCTCAGATCTTTCTTTTTGACTTCTCTGTCCGCCTTGCGCTCCCCCTCGATGGTCAGGTAGCCATCTTCGACCGTCACGTGAACATTCTTCGCGTCCACGCCGGGAAGGTCGGCTTTGATTACATAACTTCCGTCCTTCCACCGGCTTGGCTCCAGGAAATCCTCAAAAAAATCTTCCATGTCCCAATCCCAGAGCCTACCGAAAGGCCGCCAGGGTATCACATTCGGAGCTGGTCTCCATCGAATTAAACTGGTCATCTTCTTTTCCTCCTTTCAACTTTATACTCCCACTGGAGAAATTTATCTTTTCTCTTTTTTTATCTTTTCAATAAAAATCTAATCACCATTTTTCCTACTGTCAAGATAGGATTTTGAACGTTCCGAAAAATTTCTCTTCGGTCATGGCCAGCGAGGACCCGCCCCGCAGGGGGCACAAGATAAAATGAATCTCGTTTTTCTTGACATTTCAATCAGATGGCTATGTTGCCCACCCGAGGTGGACTTCCCGCAATGCCTCCAAGGTCTGTTTTTCAAAGATCTCAATTTAAGGTTTTGAAAGATGGGGTCCTGGGTCGATCGGAGAAAGGGCTGATTTCAGATCTTGATTCCCTTCAAGGCGGCGTAAGACTGGATGGTATTGATGGCTTGGTTGAGGCGACGGATTTTGACGTTTTTGTCTTTTACGGCTTCATTATCCTCCAGGGGAACTTGGGTACCCCGCACCTCCCGGAGGACGAAATTCAGGTTGAAAAGAAGTACCCTTAAATCTTCGGTGGTATACGGGCGCAGGGTAGCCCGGGTGAACTGTTGGTAGCCGTGAGCGACATCATAAGCTATTTTTTTCGGGTTTCCGGCGATGGGCATGTTTCCCCTCTCTCAGGCTTTTCCAATCCTTACTGAAGGTCTTTAGGATAGCGCCTTTCCAAGAATTCCACAATGAATCAGAGTTCAGTATAGGGGCTTAAAATATTCAATGTCCATCATGTTCCCCTGACGGCCCTCTTTGAAAACCGCCTGCACCCGCCTGCCAATGTACAGGCGGGAAAAATCCACTTCCCACCCGAGGTGTCCCATTCTCGTATCTGCGCCGTCGAGTTGGATCCGCCCGTAGGCGAAGGGGATGAAGGTTAAGAACTTGTGGGTAATCTACCCGTTCTGTAAGGGAACCTTTTTATCCCGGCCCGGAAACGGAAACCCACCATAAGTTCAACAATCCCGAAAGGAACATACAACGAGCCGGAACCGGGTTGCAACCATTTTTTCAAGGGGAGTTACAACTCTTCTCCCTCGCCCCTATCGGATTCTTCCCGGGTCGTGCTTTCTTCCTCCATGGCCTGATCCACCATGGCGTCGAGATCTTCTCCCATATCTTCCCCCAGCTCTTTACCCATGCGTTTCATCCAGCGGGCCATGCTGGCTGGGTCTTTCTCGTCGATATTTCCGAGCTTGCTTGGGTCTGCCAGGGACTCCAGCCGGCTCTCCTCAGAACGAACCCGGGCCACTCGGGAGATGAGTTTGATCATCCTGCCGCCTGGGCATCTTTTACATTTTGGGTGAAAGGGGACTCGAAGGCTCAGAACGATGAAGCTGGAAACTTTTCCGCAATCCTGACAGAGATATTCATAGATGGGCATTAAACTTTCGCCTTCCTTGACAGGATCAATTTTCCGAGGTCTAATAATTAGGCCCTCGGTCAGGATTTCATTCTAACGGTTTTATTCAAAAGGAGCAAGCCTTTGCGCTGCCGGTTCGGGAAAACTTGCCTTTTCATCTTTTCTCTGGCCTTGATTATTGTTCTGCTTTCTGCCGGGTGCATTTACCGCCTGAAACTGGACCGATCTTATCCTTTGAAGGTAAACCTCAAGGATTTCCAACCCCTCGCGGTTCTTCCCATCCGAGACGCCGCCGGTTATCCCGAATCCGGGGTGACCCTGTATTTATCCGCTCAACATTTTCTGGCCCAAAAGGGACATACCCTGGTAAACCCTTCTGAGGTTGCTCGCACAATGGCCGAGCTCAACCTCACGCCGGAAAACTTGCTCTCAGACCCACCCGCCCTCGCCAACGCCAGCAAGCTCATGAAGGCCAGGCTTCTGGTGGTGGGAACCATACTCGAATACCGTTTTCAGAAATCCTACGTGAGCTCACAAGACTTTCAGGTATGGGATGGAGCGGTGTACCAATACCGGACCCTGCCGACCTATCATCAGGGTACCTGTCAGATGAGGCTGAGATTGAGAATGCTGGATCCCGAAAAAGGCTCCTTGGTTTGGTTGGCCGAAGGAAGCACGAGCGGCCCCAGCAGTTCTGCTGAGGTCTTGAAGGAAAAGCTGGTCGAACGTCTCCTGGAGAACCTTCCCTCCCTATAATCTGAAGCGTAACCTTAAATTTCTTCTTTCCATCCTTTCTGTTCTGGCCAGCGGGTAACAGATCAGAGTCAAAACCCCTCCCCCTCAGAGTTTTTGAGCGCGGCCATGGCTCAGGACTTTTTTTCGCCCTCGGCTCCTTCTGAGGCTTCCTCTGGAGTTTCCTCTATGTTCTCCTCTGCTTCCTGGCCGCCTTGATCCTCCTCGCGTTCGGCCAGCCGGGCAACAGCCATTACTCGTTCTCCAGCTTCCAGCTCGATGAGTTTCACCCCCTGAGTGTTCCGCCCGATCACGGAAATCTCTTCGCCCCGCAGGCGGATGATTTTTCCTTTGTCGGTTATGAGCATGACATCTTCCTGCTCGGTGACTTGCTGCGTTCCCACCAATTTCCCGTTCCGGGAAGTGGTCTTTATGGTAATCACCCCTTTTCCTCCCCGGCTCTGGAGCGGATACTCATCGACCGGGCTGCGTTTGCCAAACCCGTTTTCCGTAACGGATAGAATGGAAGCTCCCAGCGTGCCGGGGGTGATGATGTCCATGGAGACCAGAAAGTCATCCCGGCCCAGGGTGATCCCCTTGACGCCCCTGGCCGTGCGACCAATGGCCCGGGCCTCTTCCTCTGCAAAGCGAATGGCCTTGCCTTCTCGAGAACTCAACAGGATCTCCTTCGTCCCATCCGTGAGGCACGCCGAGATTAACTCGTCCCCGGGGTCGAGCGTCAGGGCGATGATGCCTCCGGAACGGGGATGGCTGTAAGACATGAGGTCGGTCTTTTTGACCACCCCCTTCTTCGTGGTCATGATCACGTGCTTCCCTTCCTCGAAATTACGCACGGGAAGAATGGCGGTAATCTTCTCTTCCCCGGAGATATTCAGCAGGTTAACGATGGCCTTCCCCCGGGTCATTCGTCCACCCTGGGGAAGCTCATGGACTTTCAGCCAGTATACCTTTCCCGAGTCCGTGAAGAAGAGAATATAACTATGGGTGGATGCGATAAAGAGTTGCTCGACAAAATCTTCCTCTTTGGTCGTCATGCCCATCTTTCCTCGCCCGCCCCGTCTCTGGCTGCGGTAGAGGCTAATGGCGTTGCGCTTAATATAGCCAGAATGACTAATGGTTACGACCATGTCCTCTTCGACGATCAGGTCCTCGAGGTTAATCTCCTGCGCTTCCTCGATGATCTGGGTACGCCGCTCGTCCCCGTAGCGATCCTTGATTTCCTGGAGTTCATCGATGATCAAGTTCAGCAAGAGCCGCTCGTTGCTCAGAATTTCCTTCAGGCGGGCGATGAGCTTGATGACCTCTTTGTATTCCTCATTGATCTTCTCTCGCTCCAGGTTGGTCAGACGTTGCAAGCGCATATCCAGGATCGCTTGGGCCTGAGCCTCGGAGAGGGAGAACTTGGCCATTAGGCCTTCCTTGGCATCTTTGGGTGTTTTCGAGGAACGGATCAGGGCGATGACCCGGTCGAGGTGGTCCAGGGCGGTTTTCAGTCCTTCCAGGATGTGGGCATTGGCTTCGGCTTTTCTCAGCTCAAACTGATTGCGGCGGGTGACGACCTCTTTGCGGTGGTTGATAAACTGCTGGATCAGCTCCTTGATGTTGAGCATCTGCGGCTGACCATGGACAATGGCCAGGAGGATGATCCCGAAGGTGACCTGCATCTGGGTGTGCTTGAAGAGCTGGTTGAGGACCACCTGGGCAACGGTGTCTCGCTTGAGTTCGATGACGATACGCATGCCTTCCCGGTCGGACTCGTCCCGCAGGTCGGAGATGCCTTCCATTCTTTTATCCTGAACCAGCTCGGCGATCTTCTCCAGAAGCTTGGCTTTATTTACCTGGTAGGGGATTTCCGTAACTACGATGGACTCCCGATCCGTCCTCTTCTGCCTTTCGATCAGGGCCCTGGCCCGGAGCTGAATCATTCCTTTCCCAGAAAGGTAGGCCTCCCGGATTCCGGCGCGTCCCAGGATAAATCCGGCCGTGGGGAAATCCGGGCCGGGGATGATTTCGATCAGTCCTTCCGGAGAAATTTCGGGGTTGTTAATAGCCGCTACCACGGCATCGATGACTTCCCGCAGGTTGTGGGGCGGAATGTTTGTGGCCATTCCCACGGCAATCCCCGAGGAACCATTTACCAGTAGATTGGGGAAGCGCGCCGGGAGGATGGAAGGCTCCATCATAGAGCCATCATAATTAGGGATGTGCTCTACGGTCTCCTTCTCAATGTCCGCCAAAAGTTCCCCAGCCAAACGGGCCATGCGTACCTCGGTATAACGCATGGCTGCCGGGGGATCCCCATCTACCGACCCAAAGTTCCCCTGCCCGTTAATCAAGGGATACCGGAGAGAAAAATATTGCGCCATGCGCACCAAGGCATCATAAGCGGCCATATCCCCGTGGGGGTGGTATTTTCCAATCACGTCCCCGACGATTCTGGCAGACTTTTTGTAGGGCTTGTTCCAGTCGTTGGACAGGTCGTACATGGCGTACAGCACCCGCCTGTGGACGGGTTTCAGGCCGTCTCGGACATCGGGCAGGGCCCGCCCGATAATGACAGACATGGCATAGTCCATGTAAGACTTCCGCATCTCCTCTTCGAGCTTCACGGGGATGCGGTTCTGAAAGCTCTGTAGTTGCATAGAGATCTCGCTTTGGATATTAAATAATAAAGCTCAATTTGTATTTTGAACTTTGGATTTTATTTAGATGTCCAGGTTCGTAACGCTCAAGGCATGGCGCTGGATGAAATCGCGCCGCGGCTCAACCTGATCCCCCATGAGGACGGTGAAGATCTCGTCGGCCTTGATGGCATCTTCCACGCGAACCTGCAACAGGGTGCGGGTCTCCGGGTTCATGGTCGTCTCCCAGAGTTGTTCCGGGTTCATCTCTCCCAGACCTTTGTAGCGCTGGATCTCCACGCCCTTTTTGCCGAAGCTGAAGATCGCCGCCACCAGTTGAGAGAAACCCGCAACTTCCTGCGAGGCCTCCCCGGCTTTTAAAATAAAGGGGGGCTGGCCCAGGGTTTTGAGTTGCTGCGATATCTTGCGCAGCTCTTCAAATTGGGCCGAGCTTACTAAATCCAAATTCAGGACGGTTTCCAGGCGGGCCCCGTTGTTGCTGGAAAGACAACGCATGTTGTAACTGCCGTGTTCCGGGTCTTGCTCCACCTGAAACTCGACCCCGCCTTTCTCCTTTTGGCTCTTTTTCAGGGTTTTTTTGACTTCCTCGATGATCCGATTTACTTCCTTCTCGGATTTGAGCGCGCTTTTGGTGAAAGCTTCCTGCCGCGCGAAGGCTAAAAGGATGTCCGGGTCCATCTGCCGCCTGGCCAAGCGCTCTAAAATTTTCTGCTGCCGGATGGTTTTCTTGATGGTTTCCAGCAGGGTTTTCCCGCTGAGCGCAGCTTTGTCCCCAGGAAGGCTCAGGCGCAGGTCCTCGATCCCTTTCTCCAGCAGATAATCCTCCAATTCCTCTTCACTGCGCAGGTATTTTACTTCCTCTTTTCCCTTTTTAACGCGATAAAGAGGAGGCTGGGCGATGTGCAAGTAGCCGTTCTCGATCAACGGAAACATCTGTCGGTAAAAAAGCGTCAGGAGCAGCGTGCGGATGTGTGATCCGTCCACGTCGGCGTCCGTCATGATGATCACCCGGTGGTAACGCAGTTTCTCCAGGCTGTATTCTTCCTCTCCCACGCCCGTGCCTAACGCCGTTATGAGAGTCCTGATTTCCTGGTTGGAAAGCATTTGGTCGAAGCGCGCCTTTTCCACGTTGAGAATCTTACCCCGAAGGGGCAGGATCGCTTGCGTTCGGCGGTCCCTTCCCTGCTTGGCGGACCCTCCCGCCGAATCGCCTTCCACGATGAAAAGCTCGCTCTCCCGTGGATCTCGTTCCTGACAATCCGCTAGTTTTCCCGGAAGCGAATCCGTTTCCAGTAGGCCTTTTCTCCGCGTAAGCTCTTTGGCCTTGCGGGCCGCTTCCCGGGCTCTGGCAGAATCCACCACCTTCTCTATGATGCGCCTGGCGACGGATGGATTTTCTTCGAAGTAAATGCCCAATTTTTCATTCACCAGGGCTTCTACCCACCCTTTGACCTCACTGTTGCCTAGCTTGGCCTTGGTCTGACCTTCGAACTGCGGGTTAGAGAGTTTGACGCTGATGACCCCGGTGAGTCCCTCGCGGGTATCATCGCCCGAAAGACTCACCTTCAGATTTTTTAGAATATTGTTGCTGGCGGCGTAATTATTGATAGTCCGCGTGAGGGCGGATTTAAAGCCCACCAGGTGGGTGCCCCCATCATGAGTGTTTATGTTGTTCGCAAAGGAGAAGAGGTTCTCGGTGTAGCCGTCGTTATACTGCAGAGCAATATCGATGGCGCCGCCTTCCCTTTCTGCCTCCAGGTGAATGGGTTTGGGATGGATGGGTGCCTTATTTTTATTCAGGTACTCGACGAAAGAAACGATGCCTCCTTGGTACTGGAAATCCTGCCTTTTCTCAGACCGCTCATCAGTCACCGTGATCTTCAGGCCACTATTCAAAAAGGAGAGCTCCCTCAAGCGCTGAGAGAGGATATCGAAGCTGAAATCGAGCGTTTCGAATATCTCTCCATCCGGACGGAATTTAATTTTCGTTCCCCGGCGTTTTGTATTTCCGGTGACCTCGAAGGGCGAGGCCGGCTGTCCCCTCTCGTACCTCTGAAAATAGACTTTCCCGTCCCTCCAGATTTCCAGCTCTAAGAATTCGGATAGCGCGTTGACTACGGAGACGCCCACTCCGTGGAGGCCTCCAGAAAATTGATAGCTATCGCTATCGAACTTGCCGCCGGAATGCAGCGTAGTCATCACGACCTCTGCGGCTGGTCGTCCTTCTTCTTTGTGCATATCTACGGGGATGCCCCGTCCGTTGTCTTCTACTGTGACGCTGTTATCTTCATGGATGGTTACGTTAATTTTACTGCAAAAACCCCCCAGGGCCTCATCGATGGAATTGTCAACAACCTCATAGACGAGATGATGCAGCCCTGAACTTCCCGTGCTGCCGATGTACATAGCCGGGCGTTTGCGTACCGCCTCCAGACCCTGAAGAACTTTAATGTTCTCAGCCGTATAATCCTGAGACCCTTCTTTATTCTCCATCTCTTTTCCGTTCTTCTGGATCAAAATGAACTCCCTTCCTTAAATCCGCATGGGCATAACGACACAGATATGCTTCTCATCGTTGGCTGGGCGAACAATTGCCGGGCTCTTTCCATCTTCCATCTCGAAGACAACCTCCTCACTTTTTAAAATGTTCAGTACCTCCAGAACAAAACGAGAGTTGAACCCCACGATTAAATCCTCGCCCTTGTAATCGATGGATAGTTCCTCCTTTGCTTCCCCAAGTTCTGGGTTAGAGGAGGAGAGTTCTAAAAGATCCTGGCTGAAATGAAATTTTACCCCCCTGGTTTTTTCGCTGGAAAGAATGGACACGCGGCGGAGGGATTCCAAGATCTGATTCCTTTTCATACGAATATGGCGCTTGCTTTTCTGGGGAATGACCTGTCGATAATCCGGGAATTCGGCATCTAAGAGGCGCAGGATTAGAACGACGTTATCCTTTTTAACGATAAAATTGTTATTCTTTAATTTTACCCAGACTTTTTCCCCTCCTTCATCAAGCAGCCGGCTTACTTCCGCCAGGCCTTTCTTGGGAAGTAAGATGCCTTTTTCTAATCCTTTGTCTTCAATTTTTAACGAGCGTTCAATCATCGAAAGACGGTAGCCATCGGTGGCCACCATACGCATACTCTTTTCTTCTTCCCCACCTACTTTAGCAAAGTATACTCCGGTGAGGTTGTACCTGGATTCGTCGGAAGACACGGCAAAGATTGTTTTCTCTATCATCTCCTTCAAAATTTCTATTTCTGCAGAAAAAAAATCTTCTTCTTCATAGGCTGGGAAAGAAGGAAACGTTTCCGCTGAAAGACCCATGATATTGAAGATGGACTTTCCACAGGAAATTTCTACCCATTGGTTTTCCCTCAAGCGCAGGGAGACATTTTTTTCTGGAAGTTCTTTGATCACTTCATAGAGTTTCTTGGCGGAGAGAGTTCCTTTTCCTTCTTTTATGATTTCGGCAGGATGAAATCCTTTAAGACCAATTTCGAGATCTGTAGCCGTAATGGAAATTCCAGCCCCTTGGGCCTCCAGCAGGACGTTTAAAAGAATGGCCATCGTTCCCTTTTTTTCAACTATGCTTTGAGCACGATAGAGGCCTTTGACAAATTCCTCTTTGGCAATTTTGAATTCCATTCTCCTTCTCCGACTAATTATTATTAAATCTAATTACTTTATAGTAATAATAACAGGCTCTGTTAACAAACCCATTATAAATAAAAAAATTTAATATTTCAATTAGTTTAATTTGATTTGGGAGGTGGAAAAGGGACTAAATTTCTGTGGACTAAATCATTCAGAATAGCCGGTATAAAGTTGTTTACCTCCAAATCACAAAAAAACCACAACTAACCCACCTATTTTTGTAAATCGTTTTTTAATGTTTCCAAAGCCCTTTTTATTTCCGGATCTTCGGTGACTCTCTTTTCGATCTGCCGGAAGGCATGAATTACAGTGGAATGATCCTTGCCGCCAAATTTGGCCCCGATTTCCGGAAAAGAAGATTTGGTCATCGTCCGACAAAGGTACATGCAAACTTGCCTTGGAAGGGCGTAGATTCTGAGTTTTTTTGAAGATTTAAGGTCCGAGACGCTGATGTTATAAAAACTGGCTACCGCTTTTTGAATATTATCTACGCTAATTAATTTTTGCCGGTCACTGAGGATATCTCTAAGAGTTTCTTTCGCCATAGCAAGATTGATTTCGTTTCCGGTTAGAGAAGCAAAAGCCCGAAGGCGAGTCAGGGATCCCTCCAGCTCGCGGATATTAGATCCAAGCTGGGAGGCTAAGAAAAGGCCAACTTCATTCGAAAGAACAAGATTATACATCTCAGCCTTCTTGCAGAGGATGGCCACCTTAGTCTCAATGTCCGGGGGTTGAATGTCGGCGATCAGGCCCCAACTGATCCGAGACCGTAAACGTTCCTCCAACCCTGAAATTTCTTTGGGAAGTTTATCGCTGCTGATGATGATTTGCTTGTGAGAATCGTAGAGCGCGTTGAAGGTATGAAAGAATTCTTCTTGAGTTCTCTCCTTTCCCCCTAAAAACTGGATATCATCTACCAGTAGGACATCCTTATTGCGGTATTTATTGCGAAAATCGGTCATTTTTTCATACCGCAGGCAGTTAATTAACTCGTTGGTAAACTTTTCGGAAGAGAGGTAACAAACCTTGGCCGTAAGATCATTCTGGGCAATTTGATTTCCAATGGCATTGAGGAGGTGGGTCTTTCCGAGGCCAACGCCACCGTAAATGAACAACGGGTTGTAATTCTTGGCCGGAAGGTTGGCCACAGCTAAAGCGGCGGCGTGGGCGAATTGGTTGCAGGAACCGACGACGAAGGCCTCAAAAGTATAACTCAGGTTCAGCCCATCCTCCTTATTCGTCTGTTTAATGATCCGCGGAGACGGCGTTTTTTGGATGGACCTTGGTTTTACGTCCTTTTCCTCTTCCTCCTTTCCTTCTTTTAAGCAGAAATGAACAGAGTATTGATTCTTGGTTATTTGGAAAAGGACATCTTTGATTATGGCCTGATAGTTTTCTGAAAGCCAGTCTTTAAAAAATTTATTGGGCACTTCCAGTTCTATAAAGGTCTCGGTCATTTTCAGGAGCTTCAGAGGTTTGACCCAGATATCAAAAGACTGTTGGCTAATCTTTTCCCCAACAGCATTTAGACATTGATTCCATATTTCTTTCTCCGGCATTACCTCAAACCTCCCATCCTTGGACGAATATTTTATTCACAAAGTTATTAACAGCTGTGAATAAGTCAAAAAGGATAATTATTTTATATCGTTATATTGTTCATGATCCCTCTTGGATGGAGGAAAGATTTTCAAAGCAGGTATATTTATCCAAAAAAACAAGTTCAAACTTATCGGTTGGCCCATTCCTCTGCTTACCGATGATGATCTCCGCCTTTCCTTTATTGTCCTCAGACTTGCTGTATACTTCATCGCGATATAGGAAGATGATCACGTCCGCATCCTGCTCAATGGCCCCGGATTCTCGAAGATCTGACAACTGGGGACGTCTGTCGCCGCGCTCTTCTACGCGTCGATTCAGCTGGGAGAGGGCGATGACAGGAACGTTCAGCTCCTTTGCCAGGGACTTCAAGGAACGGGAGATGTCGGAGATCTCCTGCTCCCTGGTATCCGAATCTGGCCGCCCGCGCATCAACTGCAGGTAATCCACGATCACCAAACCCAGATTGTGTTCCTTCTTGAGACGGCGTGATTTGGCACGCATCTCCAGTGCGGTAAGGCCTGGTGTATCATCAATGAAAATGGGGGCTTCGGAAAGATTTCCGGCAGCGCGGGTAAGCTTGGGCCAATCGGACTCACTGAGAAAGCCGCCCCGCAGCCGGTGGGCATCCACCTTGGCTTCGGAGCAGAGCATACGCAGGGCCAGTTGTTCCTTGGCCATTTCCAGAGAAAAAACAGCTGCGGGCACTTGCGCTTCGATCGCCGCATGTTGGGCAATATTCAAGGCGAAAGCGGTCTTGCCCATCGAGGGCCGGCCGGCGACGATGATCAATTCAGCGGGTTGGAGTCCAGAAGTTAATTCGTCCAATTTGGCAAATCCAGTGGGCACCCCCGTGATCAGCTGCCGCTTCTCGTAAAGTTTTTCGATCATTTTGAAACTGGACTTAATGATGTCCTTAATGGGGTAGAAGGAAGGGCGGATGCGGTCCTCGGAAATCTCGAAGATGGATCGTTCGGCTCGATCCAGAAATTCATCCACGTCGCCCGAGCTACCATACCCCTGGCTGATGATTTCGGTGGCCCGATTGATCAGTTTGCGGAGGATGGATTTTTCTTTAACAATTTTGGCATAGTAGGTGATATTCGCCGCGGTGGGCACGCTGTTGACCAGAGAATTTAGGTATTCAATACCACCCACCGCTTCAAATTCTTCTCGCTTCTTCAGGACCTCGGAAAGGGTGATCAGGTCCGCGGGCTCATTGCGCTCATAGAGCTGGAGGATGGCGGCAAAGATCTTCCGATGAGATTCGCGGTAAAAATCCCCCTCTTGGATCACCTCCAGGACACGATTTAGGGCTTCGTTTTCCAGTAGGATCCCACCCAGAACAGAGACCTCGGCCTCGAGGCTCTGCGGAGGAAGGCGTTGTGCCAGAAGGTCCAACATTTTCTCTTTACCCAAGTAGCGAAGGGGTCCTTACGTCTTCTTCTTTTCCGCAACGGCAGGAGTGACGGTACCTTTCAGATGAGCAATGACGTCCGGGTGGAGTTTCACCGGAACGGTGAAGTTTCCCAGGCTTTTGATCGGGGTCGACAAGAGGATCTTACGCCGGTCCACGGAAATTCCCTGTCCGTTTAAGAATTCCTGTAAATCCATCGTCGTAACCGAACCGAAGAGTTTATCATTCTCGCCCACTTGACGGGTCAAGATACAAGGAAGATTCTCAATCTTTATCGCTAGCTCTGCAGCCCAGCGCTTTTGATCATCGGCCTTCTTCAGGAAAGTTTCGCGCTGCCCCGCAAGAACTTGAACATTGGCAGAGCTGGCCTCGAGCGCCAACTTCTTGGGGATGAGGAAGTTTCGTCCGTAGCCGGTGGCAACTTGAACCACATCTCCAGATTTCCCCAAGGAAGGAACCGCTTCTATTAGGATAACTTTCATAGGAGCCTCCATAATGTCAACCCGCCGCAGGGTGCCCCAGCGGATGACCTTTCTGAATGTCCCGAAGGATTTCCGCAAAAGGTGAAAGGAAGTCCGGAGAGGGCTGACCAAGTCGAAGAGTAGGGCCCCAGCGCAGGCGGAGACCTCATGAGCTTACGATTGAAAATGGCAGGAGAGCAATATTTCGGGCCCTTTTAATCGCAGTCGTGAGATCTCTCTGATGCTTGGCGCAGTTTCCGGAAATCCTTCGGGGAAGAATCTTCGCCCGCTCGGTTATAAAGTGGGACAGCGTTTTAATATCCTTGTAATCGATCTTCATTGCGCTGTCTGCGCAAAAGACGCAGACTTTTCGCCTTTGGAAAGACCTTTTCTTCTTTATCGGAGGTTTCATTTTCCTTCTCCCTCCTGAGATTCAGCCTTCTCATCATCTGCCTTCATTTTTTCATCGAGGGTTGACGGACGTTCGATGACTTTGACCACCTTTTCCCCAGGCGCCTCCATTTTCAAGGTTTTGGCGGTTTCAGGGGATACCCTATCGGTGACTTTGACCGTTTGGAATTTGAGGACCTGCTCGTTCAGACGAAGATTTCTTTCAATCTCCCGCACCAGGTCAGAACCGGCCAGGTAATCCAGTAAAAAATATCGCCCCCGGCTGTTCCTGCCAATCTCATATCCCAGCTTCCTCGAGCCCCAGTCTTCGAGTTTGATGGCGTCTCCTTTCATGGCGGTTATGGTGGAGCGCAATTTTTTTTCTAATTCTGTATGATCTTCTTCGGACAGCTCAGGGTGGGTAATAAAGATCGTTTCGTAGCGTCTTAACACATTTTCCTCCTTTCGGGTTCGATAGCCCTCTCACCTGCGGTGAGGGAGCAAGGAGCAGTATTTTTTATACCGCAAAGGGATCAATAGATCAATGATTTTTTTCAAAGGCGTTCTAAAAGGTAAGGTGGGAAGGTGAGGGGGTATCGAAAAACGTTGGATCTAGCAGGATAATCCTGACCTCTTCCCCGGCCCGGGCCAGTGTTTTATCCCGGGGGAGAACGATCAAGCCCTGAGCCTTGACCATGGAGGAGAGGATTCCCGAGCCCTGTTCACCGGTCGTCCAGGCGTATATTTTTTCCCCCTCGCGAACCAAACGGCAGCGGATGAAATGAATGAGGCCGGCTTTCTTTTCCAGGGTTTCGCGGAGCACGGCCTTCAAGGTGGGACGGAAAAGGTTTCGATGGCCAGCCATTTTCAGGATGGAGGGGCGAACAAACTGCTCAAAAGAAACCATGGAAGAAACGGGATTTCCCGGCAGGCCGAAGAGGGGCTTTCCGAAAACCACCCCAAAAGCTAAAGGCTGCCCGGGTCTCATGGTGACTTTCCAGAAATTCATCTGTCCCAATTCCTTAAGCATTCCCTTGACCAGATCGTAGTCCCCCACGGAGACCCCACCGGAGGTCACCAAAATATCAGCCGACAAGCCTTGCTTGATCTTCGCTGATAGGTCATCTGCTCGATCCTGGGCAACACCCAATTGGAGCGGTAATCCCCCACACTCGGCAACCTGGGCGGCCAGGGAATAGCTGTTGCTGTTCACAATCTTTCCTTCTTGCCAGGGCTCGTCGATTTCTAAAAGTTCGTCGCCGGTGGAGAGAATGGCTACGCGGGGGAGCTGGCAAACCGATACGATGGAGCGCTGAAGAGAAGCTAAAAGGCCGATATGGGCAGGCCGCAAGACAGTGCCCGCTTCCAAAACCATCTCCCCGGCCTGCACATCCTCTCCAGCCAAACGAATATTCTTCCCCATTTCTGGACTGGCCAAAATTCTTACCCCATCCATACACTTTTCTGTATCTTCCACCGGGACCACAGTGTCTGCACCCCGAGGAAGGGGGGCGCCGGTCATGATTCGTACAGCTTCCCGAGAACCCACCTCACCCATAAAGACCCGCCCGGCTGGAAGGTCGGCCAGGACTTTGAGTACGACCCCCTTCTCCGGGAGAGCTCCCCGAACATCCTGCCATCTGACGGCATACCCATCCATGGCGGAATTGTCCCAGGGAGGGATGTTGCGCGGGGCGAAGATATTTTCTCCAAGGACGCGGCCCAGAGATTGGAGGATGGTCAAACGCTCTTTTCCCAGGGGGTGAAGTTGCTCGAGGATATACTGGATGGCTTCTTCAACTGGGGTCATGGCACAGAGATCTGGGTTAGAGGGTTACTTCAACCTCACCTACCGAGGAAGCGAAATGATTGTTCCCGCCTTAAGCCGGGCCAGGGGCGATAGATTATTAAGCTGGCAGAGGTCTTGGAGATTGACTTGGTATCTCTTGGCTATTCGAGAAAGAGTTTCGCCCGGGCGCACGGCATGCTTAGCACCTTTAGATCCTTTCTTTGGGGCAAAAAGGAGAAAGTTTTTTTCGAAGATTTCCTTTTTACCCGAAGGAAGGTTAATCTCAAAATGTGGGTAATTAGGGGGGGTCTGGCCTCTTTTTAAGGCGGGGTTAAGGGCCCGGATTTCAGAGAGATCTGTCTCGGCAGCCTTGGCAATCCAATCCAGGCTGGTGCCAGGCGGGACCACCACTTTTTCGTAAACCAAGGGAGGATGGTAATCGACGTTCGGGAAGCCATACTTATCAGGCTCGCTGGCGATGGTAACCGCGGCCAGGAACATGGGAACATACTTTTTGGTCTCCTGCCTAAGATACCGATGCCGAGAGATTTCCCAAAAGTCTTGACTTCTGGCCTTCTTCATGGCCCTTGAGACTTTCCCCTCTCCGGCATTATAACCTGCGGCGACCAGATCCCAATTGTTGAACATTTCGTAAAGGTTTTTCAGATATTCAGCGGCCGCATGGGTAGATTTTTCTGGGTCGCGGCGTTCATCGACCCATTTATCCACCTTAAGCCCATACCGCTTTCCGGTCTTGGTCAAAAATTGCCAGATGCCGCTGGCCCTGGCCCGGGAGAAGGCTTTGGGATTGTACCCACTTTCGATCAGGGCCAGGTAAAAAAGTTCTTCCGGGAGGTTCTTCTCCCGCAAAATCTTCTTCATCATATCTGCATACGCTTGGGAGCGGGCCAAAGCCCTCAAGAAGAAGGCACCGGACCTGGTCTGGAAAAAAACGATGAACTCTCCCACTCTCTCATGCACCAGGGAAGGGAAAGTGTCGGAGATGGTTACGGATGGTTTTTTGCTCCCGGCACCTGTTTCGGGGCCTACCTCTTCCGAAAAGACGAGGGGCTCCCAAAGGGGGATGCTACCTTCCCAGAAATCATCATAGGAGGAAGGAATTAGCGCATCCACCGGATTTCCAGCACTTGGTTTTTCTGCGGGAGATTCCTGCTGCGCCTCGATGCTTGAGACCTTGTGGTCAACCCGCGATGTCTTCCCCCATTCGGGCGGCTTTTTTTCCTCTGCCGAAGGAGGTGGGGTTTCCATGGTGAGCGTTCCCTCTGGGGCCGAATGGAAAAGGAGCTCAGCTCCCAGACCGTGACTCTGGTTCAGGTCCTGATCCTGCGGGACGGGGAGGGAAGAAAACCCTTTCCCGGAGCCCGTTTCGAGAAGAACCAAACGAGAGTTGTCCCAACTATCCATTTTAGCCTGAATGATAGGCTCGGAGATTTTCGACCTGGAATCCAACTTCTTGATTTCAAAATTATCTGGTAGGGAAACGAAGGAAGCCTGGAAAAGCTGGGAATGGGGAAGAGAAGGAGTAGGCTCATTTAGCCTTATGGGCAACCCGCCGCAGCCGGCAAAAAAAATAACCCCAGTTATGAGATAAAAAACCTTATTCAGGGGACCTCCCTTTCTTGGGCCCTTTGAAAAAAAGCACCCTATAATAGCCAATGGGTATAAACCTGTCAACTCCCCAATTTTGGTTTTTAAAAAATTTTTAAAAAACTGAACTTTCAACTTCACATTTGATCCCCTTCTCAAAAGCCTAACATAAAATTTTCTGCAGGAATATTCTCTGGTCTCCAATCGCTTCAGTTCACTCAACATTCCACGGCTTCACAACGTCGCGGTTATATCTACTCGCAAAAGGTGGGCCAAAAATCAATGGCTCTATAACAAATGAATCTTATTGGCTTTTAAAAAAATCCCTCCTTTGTTGTTCCCGAAAAAATGGAAAAAAATTTCAGCTTTTATCCGACCTTTTTCCATTTGGTTTGGATGACTGAAAGATTAAGTTTCGGCTGTCACACTGCCCACGGGCAGACTTTGATTTCAACAATTGCAGATTGATCAGTAATTAAAGAAACTGTTTGAGCAGGGCCACTTTTTTTATTTTCCCTGGAAGAGCGGATCACGCCTTTCCAGGAAGGCCTTAACAGCTTCCCGATGATCTGCGCTTTCCAGGCAGGTTTTTTGACTTCGCGCTTCAAAATTCAAAGCGGATTCCAGATTTTCCGATAGGTTTCGCCAGATGGCTTGCTTGGCCAAGCCGATGGCCAAAGAAGGGCCCTTAGCCAGCTTATCGGCCAACGCTTGGGCGTACTTTACCAGCTCCTGATTGGGAACAACTCGATTGATCAAGCCGATGCGCTCAGCCTCAGAAGATGTGAGGGGTTCACCCGTAAAGATCATCTCCGCAGCCTTGGCCAAACCCACCAGGCGGGGAAGGAAGAATGTACCCCCTCCATCCGGTACCAATCCCATGGAGACGAAAGCCTCCCCGAGGTTGGCTCGTTCGGCGGCTATGCGCAGATCGCAGGCCAGGGCCAGGTCAAGGCCCAGGCCGGTGGCAAAACCGTTTAGGGCGGCAATCGTCGGCTTGGGCATGCCAGAAAGCCAGCGAATGATTTTCTGCGATTTTAAGAGCAGGCCCCCGGCTGAATCCTGAGCCGGGTGTTCTTGGGGTTTGGTAAACTCGGAAATTTCCGCGCCGAAACAAAAAGCCCGCCCTGCCCCTGTGAGGAGCAGAACCTTGACCTCCTTGTCTTCCGCGGCTTGCCGCACAGCTTCCAGGAGCTCTTCTATCATTTCGGTGTTGAGGGCGTTCAGGGCCCGGGGGCGATTCAGGGTGATCATGGCCACCCCGCCCTCTTTTTGATAAAGGATTGAGCGATAATCCATGAATTCCTCCTTCCTCTAAAGTGCCGGCAATTATACCATTTTGGCCTTGACTAGGAAGGGAGTTTATTATACGGTGAAATCTCACACCCACAGCAGGGTCCCATCGTCTAGCGGCCTAGGACGTCGGCCTCTCACGCCGAAAACACGGGTTCGATTCCCGTTGGGACCACCACCTAGCCTTTCCCTTGACTTAATCTCCTGCATTTGTCAGCATAATCACGGAAGAGTCCCTGAGAAAGGATTGATGTTTTGAGCGGCGAAATCAGTGCCTTGGGGTGTGCCTTCTGTTGGGCTGTAAGCAGCATACTGACGAAATCAGTGGCTGGGAAATTTGACCCTTTACGCCTGAATCTCCTCCGCTGCCTGGCTGCCTCCGTCGTTTTATGGTCCATCATCCCATTCTCTCCAGGGGCCCATGCTTTATCTCAAGCCCCCTGGGCTGCCTTACTCTACCTGGTGCTCTCCGCCCTGATTGGGATTTCGGTAGGAGATACAATTTATATCAAGGGGTTAAAGTTGATCAAGGTTTCCCTCGCCTTCCCCATCGCCCAGTCGGCTATGCCTCTCTTGACCCTTTGCGCAGCTGTTCTTTTCTTAGAAGAAACGATCACCTGGTCTTTGGCGTTGGGCACAGCCTTGGTTTTGTTGGGAATTTATCTGATCACTGGGCTTGGTCCAGGAACCCGCCCCCCTCTGGCAGTTCCCACCGCCGAAAAAAAGGGACTGGGCATTGGTCTGATATTGATTGCTTCTTTGCTCTGGGCGATTTCCATCTCTCTTCTCAAGGTGGGCCTTCAGGAAGTGAGCCTAATCTTGGCCAATGGCGTTCGCCTGCCCGTTGCCTCCTTAGCCCTTATTAATTTAATCTTGTTTCAAAAACCGCTCCATCAACCCACCAGGCTGCATATTCGCGATGTGGCTGTGGGGGCAGTAACCGGAATTTTAGCCTTTGGATTGGGAGGTCTCCTTTTCCTCCAGGCCATCCTCTACGCCGGAGCAGCAAAAGCGACTGTCCTGACCAGCTCTGCCCCACTGTTCGGACTCCCCCTTTCGCTTGTATTTCTTAAAGAAAGAGCGACGGTGAGGATCGCTGCCGGCACTGTTCTGGTAGTCTTGGGCATTGTTTTCATTGTTTAAAAATGGTTCAATCCTGAGAAGCACGTGGTTCATGTTAAAAGGTGAGGGCATTGGACTTCCATTTCGGAACTCTTTTTGGTATAAGTTTTTAGCAAAAAGGTGCTGGTACCGGGGAAAATAGAATTACGCTCACCATCCGCGTTTAATTTTCTAAGAGATCTCCCTCGGGGAGGCGAAACATGGACATTCAAATTCGGCGGTCCACGCTAATCCTGCCGGTAAACATTCCCCGCTTCGTGGAGAAGGCATATTTGCGGGGCGCTGACGCCATCATGCTCGATTTAGAGGACGCTGTCCCGGCGAAGGAGAAAGAGAACGCCCGCAAACTGATCAAAGATTCCCTTTCGCTGTCGGGACGAGGAGGTGCAGAGGTCTTTGTGCGGGTCAATAAAGATCCAGCTCTTCTGCCTCAAGACCTTAGGGCTTCCGTTTATCCAGGGCTAAAAGGGATCGCTTTTCCCAAAGCTGAGACAACGGAGGAAGTGCAGAATCTGGAAGCCAAAGTGGCCCAGCTGGAAGAAGAACGGGGATTGAAATGCGGATCCACTGAGCTAGCCCTCCTTATCGAGAGCCCCCGAGGCTTATTAAACCTTAGGGAGATTGCTGCGGCGAGCGGGCGGGTCAAGACCATCAGCTTGGGCCCTGAAGATTACTGCCTGGAGCTCGGGGTAATCCCATCGGGGGATGGGCTGGAGCTTCACTATGCTTTGTCCAAATTGGTGACCATCTGTAAGGCGCAAGGGATAAAACCCATGGGGCTTTTGGGAAGCATCGGCGAATTCCGTGATTTAGAGAGGTTTGAAGGGGCAGCCAGCAGGGCGCAGCAGCTTGGTTGTGAAGGCGCTTCTTGCATTCATCCGGATCAGGTTGGCGTTCTTAACCGCGTCTTTTCTCCGGATCCGGCACAAGTCGAATATGCCCAGCGAGTCGTGGAGACATTCGAAAAGGGGTTAAATGATGGAACGGCATCGGTAAACGTAGATGGCCAGATGGTGGACATCCCGGTTTATAATCGAGCGTGCCTTATCCTCAAACGTGCCGAGGCTATCGCGGTGGTTGAAAGGAGGAAATCCGATGCCCTGGCCCGGTTGCGGTAGGCTTTCAGGTTGCGGGGAACACAGCCGGCATAGCCGCAACCCAAGAGGGACCTCCCGGAGGTCGAAGCAGCCGGTCGCTGGCGCTCGCGAAAATGAGGTGGTTCTTTCTGCGTCGTTGGATTGGAGAAAATACACGTTAGTGGTACAAATAAGGCCGAGAATAATTCAGGATACAAAATCTGGAATCCAAATAGATCTGCGGCCCAGGATCGACGATATCTTGCAAATCATCGAGGAGACCTCTCATGGACTCTACGCACCTCGAAGCTTTTATCCGGAAACAGCGGGAAAAGTTGGAAAAATCCAAATTGCCCTTAAAGGCCATCCGGGTAATTGATTTGGGAGCGGTTGTGGCAGCTCCCTATGCCGCCACTCTCTTGGGGGATTTCGGGGCAGAAGTGATCAAGGTCGAACCACTTAACGTTCCAGACGCCATCCGGTCCTGGGCCGTGGTGGAAGGGAAATACCAGCCTTTTTGGCTGATGGCCTCAAGGAACAAATTGCCCATCACGCTCAATCTGAAGCCCCCCCAGGGGAAAAAGATATTTAGCCAATTGATCGAGAGATCAGATGTCCTGTTCGAGAATATGAGGCCTGGGACTCTTGACCGGTTAGGGTTTCCCGCAGAAAGGCTCTGGCACATCAACAAAGGATTAATCATCGGGCGAATCTCCGGCTATGGCCAGACCGGACCCTATGCCTCTAAACCCGGGTTTGGGACTCTGGCTGAAGCAATGAGCGGCTTTACTTATCTCAATGCCCACCCGGGCGGCCCGCCTACCAATCCTCCTTTGGCCTTGGCCGACATGGTGGCTGGGGTGCATCTGGCCCTGGGTGCGATGATCGCCTTGCGCGAACAGAAGCGCGGAGAAAAGGGAGCCCAGGAAATAGACATCTCCCTGTATGAACCCCTCCTCAACTTTTTAGGAGCGGAATATCTGCTTTACACCCTTACCGGAAAGGCTTCTGAGCCCATGGGGAACGAAACAAATTTTACGGCCCCGAGAAATAGCTTTCAGACCCGGGAGGGGAAATGGGTAGCGCTCTCGGCCAGCGCTCAGGCACCTTATGAGCGGTTGATGGGCTTGATCGGCCACCCAGAGCTGAAGACCGCCCCCGGGTTTAAGAGCAACGAGGAGAGGATTCAGAAGAAGAATCGAGAAGTCTTGAACCAAATCATTGGAGACTGGATACGTAGCAAGACCCTAAAAGAAGTATTGGAGGAATGCGAAAAAGCAGAGGTAACCATCGGGCCAGTATACAACATGCGGGACATCGCTAACGACCCCCATGTCAAAGGAAGGGGGACCATTACGGAAGTCCATGATCCAGCCTCGGGAGAAACTCTTTCTTTGCCGGCAGTTCCCATCCGGATGCTGCAAACCCCCGGCGAAATTCGCTTCCCCGGCCTCCCCATGGGATCGGCCAACGAAGTCATTTACCAGGATCTCCTGGGGTATTCAACTGAAGAAATTTCCCAGATGAAAGGGAGAGGGGTGATATGAGGATCAAAGTCTTCAAAGCCACCGAAATCACCCAGGCCCTCTCCATGTCTGAGGCCATCGAAGTAGTCAAAGATGCGTTCGTCCAGCTTTCCTCTGGGCAGGCCCAGTCTCCTGTACGCACCTCTTTGAATTTAGAGAGTCAAGGAGAAGTGGCCTTGATCATGCCGGCCTTTTTGGGGGCAACCAAAGCCCTGGGTACAAAGATGGTCACGGTTCTCCCAAAGAATCCCAATAGTGGCTTTCCAGCGGTGCAGGCGTTGGTCGTCCTTTTCAATGCCATAACCGGTGAGCCCTCAGCCGTTTTTGAAGGCACCCACTTAACTCGCTTGCGTACGGGAGCGGCAACAGGCGCAGCCACCCAGGTGCTCTCCCGGCTGGATTCCAGAAGTTTGGCTTTGTTTGGGGCTGGCGGCCAAGCTTTCTTCCAGGCCGAGGGGGTCTGGGCAGCGCGGAAGGTTGAGCGAATCAGAGTTTTTGACGTCCGGCCAGAAAGAATGGATTGGCTGATAGGGGCTTTGAAGAGAAGCCCTTTCGGGCGGGAAGTGGAAATCTTAAGAACAGGTTCGCCGGAGGAGGCCTTAGAAGGGGCGGACATTGTGGTTACCGCAACGAACTCCAGCAGGCCGGTTTTCAACGGGAAAGTTCTTGGGGAAGGAACGCATATCAATGCCATTGGATCCTTCAGGCCGGATATGCAGGAGGTGGATGAAGAGACCATTTGCCGTTCAAGGATTTTTGTGGACTCGGTGAAGGCCTGTCTGGAGGAGGCGGGGGATCTGATCATTCCGTTGAATGAGGGGCGGATTCGGAAATCAGACCTTCTGGCCGAACTGGGTGAGGTAATTTCCGGGAGAAAATCAGGGCGGAGGGAGGGGCGGGAAATCACTTATTTTAAGTCTGTCGGTAATGCCGTTCAGGACATATCGGTGGCCCAGGCGATTTGGCAGCGGGCAGGGCAGAAAAGCCTTGGCCAGGAAGTGGAACTGTGACTTCCCATAAAAAGCTTGACAGGAATATCCCAGGGAGTAGAATGGCTCGAAAATCTTTCCCTAAACTTTTTTCGGAGGAATTTTTAGAGAAAGGAAAAGAGAAGAAAGAAAGATTAATCCTGTTTCTACAGGGCTGCTGGCGAGCGTCGAGTAAGCAGCGGCAAAGGAGGGTAAGAAGTGACGACTTTAGAATTCGGATTAACTCTCACCGTGGTCGGAATGGGGGCAACGCTGGTCATCCTTTTCCTGATCAGTCTGGTGGTAGATGTGCTTAATAAATACCTTCCCTCCCGGGAGGGCAAAAAGGAGTAAAGGGGTGGCAAATGATCACTGATGGCTTATGGAGTCTTCTTTCCGGGTTTGGAAACCTGCAATGGTCAAACGGGGTGATGATCCTGGTGGGATGTGCCCTGCTTTATCTGGGAATCAAGAAGGATATGGAGCCCCTCCTGCTCTTGCCCATCGGCTTTGGGGCGATCCTGGTGAATATCCCGTTGGCCGGCTTGATGGAAAAAGGTGGTCTCCTACTCTATTTTTATGAGGCCGGTGTTCTGACGGAGATTTTTCCCTGTTTGATTTTTATCGGCATCGGGGCCATGACCGACTTCGGCCCCCTGTTGGAGAATCCCCGCATTCTCCTTTTGGGCGGAGCGGGGCAGTTCGGGATTTTCCTCACGCTGCTCTTGGCCTTATTTTTGGGATTCACCAAGATGGAATCCGTGGCCATCGGCATTATCGGGGCTTGCGATGGGCCCACGGCCATTTATGTGGCTTCAAAGTATGCACCGCACATGCTGGGGGCGGTCTCGGTGGCGGCCTATTGCTACATGTCCATGGTGCCCATTATTCAGCCCCCGATCATGCGGGCCTTAACCTCAGTAGAAGAGCGAAAGATCGTGATGAAGTACGAAAAAAAGAAGGTCCCCCCATCCGTGAAGATTCTCTTTCCCATCGTCGTGACCCTATTGACCTGTTTGATCGCCCCCATGGGCACGCCGTTAATGGGGACCCTGATGTTGGGGAATCTTCTGAGAGAAAGTGGCGTGGCGGACCGGCTGGCCAAGGCTTCGCAAAATGAGATTGCCAACGTGGTCACACTACTTCTGGGCATTTGCATTGGCGCCACCATGGCCGGGCCGGTCTTCCTAAAGCCGCAGACGCTGATCGTTCTGGGATTGGGGCTGGTGGCGATCTCTTTGGATACGGCCGCGGGGATCCTCCTGGGCAAACTAATGAAGGTTCTTTCGGGCGGCAGGGTGAACCCTTTGATCGGGGCCGCCGGGATTTCAGCTTTCCCCATGTCGGCGCGGGTGGTTCAGGCGGAAGGGCAGAAAGCCAACAAGAAGAGTTATCTTCTCATGCACGCCATGGGCGCAAACACCGGGGGACAGATCGGTTCGGTTTTGGCGGCTGCGGTCATGCTTTCTCTCTTAAAAGGAATGGGAATCGTCTGATCATTTGCCGGATTTTTTCAAAAAGTCGAGATACTGCTGGGCCAGGCGGGCATTCTCGCTCTGGGGGGCAAGGCGCACGACCTCCTGAAAGGCCTTTTTGGCTTCAGCATACTTCCCGGCGTTGAAGGAGAGTAGACCCAACTGGAATTGGGCATTCAGAAAAGCGGGGGCGTAGGTGGCGGAGGAGCGCATAGCCTCGATGGCTTGCTCCGTCTGTTTATTATCTTTATAAGCCAGGCCCAAATTGTAGTAGGCCAACCCGAAGTCCGGTTTCATGGCCAGGGCCTTTTTATAAGTTTCAATCGCCTTTTCCCGGTCCCCTTTTTTATAATAAGCATAGCCGAGGTTGTTTAGCACGTAAAAAGGCGTCAGATAGAGGATGTCTTTTAAGACTAAATCAAACTCCCGGATGGCCTCATCCCATTTGCCCAACTCCAAGTAAGTTGCTCCCAGGGCATTATGGGCTTCGGTGTATTTCGGGTCGATTTCCAAAACTTTCCGGTAGTGCTCCAACCCTTCCTGGAAGCGGCCCTTGGCATTATAGGCGGAGCCCAAGGCGAAATGGACAGAGGGATCTTTGGGGTTGAGCTTTTCAGCTTCCAAAAATTCCCTGAGGGCGGAAGTGGGGTCCCCTTGCTGGAGATGTTGGTAGCCTAAATTGTAGTAGATGCTTGCCCTTTGTTTGGCCAGCTCACTCGTTGCGCAACCTCCCAAGAAAAAAAAGCCCATGGCCCAAATTAGGATTGCCCGGAATTGATTCATGTTTGTCCACCCCTCAGATTAAACTTAGCGATTTCTTAAAACGATTCCCTAGACCCTTGAGCGATTCCTTTCCTTGACAAAGGATGAACCCGGCTCCCTGGGCTATTTTGAACCCAGCAACGCGGGCAATTCGCGTCCCGCCTTCTGCAGCAGGTGCTGGAAAATGACCCCGAAGCATTCTTCTACGGAAGCCTGAGTGTTCAGGAGCAAGTGAAAA